>ERZ1674236.98-NODE-98-length-23195-cov-23.213570_pt1 | contig 23195 bp, 14 predicted proteins | sample MGYA00581210_ERZ1674236 | MGnify/ENA primary metagenome ERZ1674236 (study PRJEB41354, sample SAMEA4873328) | human saliva metagenome | biome: human-associated habitat [ENVO:00009003]; feature: mouth environment [ENVO:08000002]; material: saliva material...
ACAATGGTGGGGCCCCCTTTAGAGCCATAGTTAGAGCCTTAGAAAGCAAACTACTTGGTGGTCACCTTCAGGACAGTGCTCAGGTTCTGGTGAGCAACGCCCGGCAGACCCTTTACCTCAGCAAACTTGCGGGTGTTGGTTACGATAACCGGGGTAATCAGCGGGTAACCCGCCTCCTTGATAACCTCAGGATCGAACTCAATCAGAGCGTCGCCAGCAGCAACAACATCGCCCTTAGCAACCTTCACGCTGAAGCCCTTACCGTCCAGGTTCACAGTATCCAGACCAACGTGAATCAGCAGCTCAATGCCGTTCTCCAGCTTCAGACCCACAGCGTGGCCCGAGGGGTAGGTTGCAGCAACCTTACCGGCAGCGGGAGCAACAACAGTGGTACCGGTCGGCTCAATAGCCACACCCTCGCCCAGCTTGCCAGCAGCGAAAATCGGGTCCGGAACATCAGACAGAGCAACAGCAGTACCCTCAAGAGGAGCGTGTAGCTCAATGACCTCACCAGCGGCAGCAGACTCAGCAGCAACAGCGGTGGTCGCAGCAGCAGCCGGAGCCGCCTTAGCAGCAACAGCCTCAGCCTTGGCCTTGGGTGCAGCCTCAGCATCCTCAGCCTTACGCTCCGCAGCGTGCCTTACAGCGTCAGCCTTCGACTCGTAACCGAACAGCAGAACACCGGTCATAGCGCCGAAGAACGCAATAGCCAGACCAATCACGTACAGGTAGGAAGGCTGCATAGCCGGAATCGACAGCAGCGAAGTGAACGCGAACGCGTAGGACTTAACGCCCAGGAAGGAAATGGTAGCACCACCAATAACAGCGGGAACCAGAATAATCGGGATCACGCGCTTGTAACGCAGTACCACACCGTACATCGACGGCTCAGAAATACCACCGAGCAGACCGGACATCGACGCACCGATAGCGGTCTGACGCAGCTCACGGTCATGCTTCGCACGGATAGCCACACCGGTGACCAGACCGAACACAGCGAAGTTGTACGCACCCATCGGGGACTGAATGAAGTCAGTACCCATGGTCTGCAGGTTGTTAATCATGACAGCGTTCAGCGGCCAGTGCAGACCCAGCGGAACCATGAACAGGTACAGGCCAGCAATCAGAGCACCAACCAGAGCCGGAGCAACATCGTTAATCATCTTCAGGAAGTCAGAGATGCCCATAGCCACACCGATACCGATGGGGCCCACCAGGAACGCGGTCACCGGAACCAGAATCATGACCGAAATCATCGGCACGAACACCATCTGCAGCATCGAAGGAATAACCTTCTTCAGGAAGCGCTCAAGCGGAGCCAGCAAAGCAACAGCCAGCAGCGGGGGGAAGACCTGACCGGTGTAGCTGAATGCGTACAGCGGCAGATCCAGACCGAAGAACGGAACGTTCAGAATCTTAGTGGTCTTGTCAGCCAGAGCAGTCAGATCGGTGAAAGTACCGGTCATCAGTGCAGCGGGGATAGCCGCACCAACCCACATGTTCGCGCCCAGACGCTTAGCAGCGGTAGCACCCAGCATAATGGGCATGAAGTTCAGAACCGACAGCGAAGCAGCCTTCAAGATGTACCAGAAAGCGAACTGCTGCATCCACTGGTTGTTCAGAGCCTTAGCAGCCTCCGGGTCAGCCACACGAGCACCGTTAATGATGTCGATTTTCACGCTCTGACCGGTCAAGTCAGTGTACTGGCCGAAGAAACCCAACTGCTGCAGGAACACGATCAGGGTCAGAATCATCGAGGTACCCAGCAGTGCCCACAGCAGAGGACGGAAGGAGTCAGACAGGACGTCGAAGACGTTGGTAATCCAGCCAGCCTTCTTGCCTCCAGCCTCAACCTTGGTATCACCCTCAGCGTGGCCGGACATAGAAGGCAGAGCGTTGATCTCGTTGTACACAGCCTCAACGCGATCGCCCAGAACAACCTGAGTCTGGCCGGACTGCTCAATCACAGAGAGAACGCCGGGCAGGCCCTCAATCTTCTTGTTCTGCACTGCATCGTTAGACACAGGAGTGACACGAAGGCGGGTTGCACAGTGAGTAATGTGCGCGATGTTCTCGGGGCCACCCAGGCCGTCAAGAATCTTCTCGCCAAGTTCGCGGTTATTCACGATACTTCCTTAGATATGCGGTCAATGTCTATGCGGTTGTTGCCGGAGGCTGTGCCTACCTGACGTTGCGGTAGCCGAAAAAGCCCCGGAAAACACGTCCAGAAAACACAAAAGACCCGAGTCTCTCGACCACCGGAAGCACTACACTCGTGCCCACTATGGAGCTTCGGTACAGCAAATAGAGGGGATTCTTGACAGATATATGCTGCCGTCCCATACGGTGTTGAGTAACTCAGGTCTTGCCTGCCAAACCAGTAACAACCCTGAAGAAGGTTTCCCTTCTCAAATAGTTCCCTGTAACTCTAAGGGTTTTCCCAGGTTAAGAGCAAGGTGAGAGGCAAAAGCTATCAGAAGCTGTTAAATGTTTCACCCAAGTGATAGCTGAGACACACCAACGGCAGTGCTAGTAGGAGTACTCAGGCTGGTTCCGGAACACTACGGAGGGGATGCTTGCGAAGACACGAAAGGGCCCCGCATCCACAGGATACGGGGCCCACACGCTACCGAAGCAGCTACCTTCCGACTAACTACTTAGCCGGGAAGAAATTCAGCGGAGCAACCTCCAGCTCAGGGTAATTACGCTTCTGCCAACGGCGGTTACGATGCGCATTCACCTCAATCAGCGCGGCACCCAGAGCACCGGCACCCAGAGCCGTCCACAGCAGATGCGGAAGCACAGTAACGAACTGGTGGTACTCCACCAGAATCGGCACGAACAGCGCCGCGAAGAACACCGCCAGCAATGCACCAAACAGCAGAACACGAGCACGGTTGAACGGACGAGCCACCGCAGCCAAGTTCCACAGACCCATCATCACCAGGGTAATGAACGAAGCCGTCTGAACCTGACGGATATCCTCAACACCCATGCCGCGAGCCGTGAACGTCACCGCCAACAGCATCGCAACTACAATAATCGAGTTCGGAACCGTGTAATTCAGCACGCGGCGCAAGAAGCCCGGCACGTAACGGCGCGAATTCGGCAACAGAGTCAACGCGAAGGACGACGCACCCACAATCAAGAAGTCAGCAGTCGAGTACTGACGCGGCAAGAACGGGAAGGTCAAACCGAAGAGGCTGAACAGAACGCCCAGAAGAATCGCGAAACCAGTCTTCGTCAAGAACAGGTTAGCCACCATCTCAATGTTCGTAATGACCTGACGGCCCTGCTCCAACGCAGCCGGTAGAGACGAGAACTTACCGTCCAGCAGAACCAGGCGAGAAACAGCCTTCGTCGCAGGAGCCGCGTTACCCATCGCAATACCCAAGCTTGCATGCTTAAGTGCCAGAGCGTCGTTAATGCCGTCACCGGTCATCGCCACCACATGGCCGCGCTCCTTCAGAGCAATCACCATGTTCTTCTTCTGCTCGGGCGACACACGACCGAAAATATTGTGAGTAGCCGCAGCCTCAGCAAGCTCCGGACCGTCCTCAGGCAGAGTCGACGCATCAACCGCACCCGCAGACGTATCCATGCCCGCAGTCTTCGCAGCCGCAGCCACAGTGAACGGGTTATCACCCGAGAAGACCTTCAAAGTCACACCCTGACGGTGGAAATACTCCACAATTTCAGGCGCATCCGCACGCACATTCTCACGGAAAATCACGAACAGAACCGGGGCAGCATCCGACGGGATCTTCTGGATCGGCTCATCCTTCTCATTGCGAACCACCGCAGAAGCATGCGCCAAAACCATCGTGCGCAGACCCAGCGCCGCCAGCTCGGCGGCACGCTCACGCTCAGCGGTGCCCTTGGCGAGAAGCGCCTCCGGAGCACCCAGAAGCCACGCGCCCGAATCCTTAAACTCAATCGCGCTAAAACGCAGAGCCGAGGAGAACGGCACAATACCGCTCACCGACGCTGAGGAAGCATCCGGGAAGCCACCGGTCAGAGCCGCAGCGGTCGGGTTCGCGTTCTCATCGTGACCAAACCACGCCAGCGCCTCATTCCAACCGGCAGGCAGAGAAGCACGCCAAGAAGTGTGCTCCGCCGAGTCAGCATCCGGGCCCTCAGCCTCAGCAACGGTGTCCAGCGGGCGCACCGAATCAAAAATCACGCCACCCTCAGTCAGGGTGCCGGTCTTATCGAAGCAGACCACATCCACACGAGCCAGAACCTCAACCGCAGGCTGCTCCTGCACCAGGATGTTGTGCTTACGGCCCAGCGCCACAGCCGCCGCCGCAAACGCCAGAGTAGTCATCAGCGCCAGACCCTGCGGAATCATCGAAGCAACCGAGGACACCACAGCAATAGAAACCTGCTCCCACAGGTGGTTCTGCTGCACGGTCTCCAGGCCACCAGCCGCCTGAATCTGACCCCACGACACCACAGGAATAATGACCGCAAGGCCCACCGTAATCCAGCGGACCACACGGTTCAACGCATCACGCAGCTCAGACTGAATACGCGAGAACTGGCGCGCCTCATCAGAAATCTTGCTTGCACGAGAGTTAGCACCCACGTGAGAGAGCAGGACGCGGCCGGTACCACCCAGCACACTCGACGCCGACAGCACCATATCGCCGGGGCGCTTAGCAATCGGGTCGTTCTCACCGGTCAGCAGGGACTCATCCAGCTCCAACGAATCGGAGGTGAGCACAATAGCATCCGCCGGAACCTGATCGCCGCGCTTGAGGATGACAACGTCACCCTCAACCAGCTGCTCCATCGGAACCTCAATGTTCTTACCATCACGCACGGCAGTAGCGGGGGAGCGGTCCAGCAGGGAGATGCGGTCCAGCTCAAGCTTCGCCTTGTACTCCTGCACAAAACCAATCACCACGTTAGCGATAACAGCCGCCAGGAAGAGCAGATCAGCCCAACGCTGGTACATGATCACCACGGCACCACAGGCACCCAACACAAAGTTGAAGACCGTGAACAGGTGCGCACGCATAATGCTCCACAGCGTGCGAGAAGACTTATTGTTCTGGGTATTGACCCTACCTTCAGCAGTCAGGCGGGCAACATCATCGCTGCTCAAACCGTGCTGGGCAATATCGAAAGATCCGCTATGCGGTGTTTCAGAATATTCGGGAATGTAGCCGGCAACGGCAGGCGCTGCCGTTTTCTGCTGAGGATCCATGCGGGGGTCTCTTTCTCGAATGGATGGAATGCTGAACTGAATAGAGTTCAGTATTGCGGACACTACCTTTCAGTGTATCCGTGCAGGAGGGGATAAAGATAATCTCCGCCCTGTAATGAACTGATATTTACAGCCATTCCAGAACGGAGATTTAATATATGCGAATACTGGCATATTTTGAGATGGAAAGTGTTTGCGGGATGCTTCGCTAACGCCCCATAAAATCAGCGCGCCAGCAGACTCAGCGCTCCGGCAGAATCAACAAACGATTCGTTACCGGATGCCTCAACACCTCAATCGGATGCTGATACACCTCAGACAACAACTCCGCCGAACACACCTGCTCAGGGGCGCCCGAAGCAACCACCTCACCACCACGCAACAACACCATACGGTCAGAATACGCAGCCGCCACATCCAAGTCATGAAGCACCGTCAACACTGCAGCACCCTCAGCAGCCAACTCGCGGCTCACCCGCAACGTCTGCTCCTGATGCGTAATATCCAACGCCGCAGTCGGCTCATCCAAAAGAATCAGCGGAGTCTGCTGAGCAAACACACGCGCCAAATGCGCACGACCACTCTCGCCACCGGACAGAGTCGTAATATCGCGATCCGACAAATGAGTCACCGACGTACGCTCCATCATCGAAGCAACCACGGCGTCATCCTCTTCAGCGCGCTCCGTGCCCTTCCACGGGGTACGGCCCATCTGAACCACCTCATGCACCGTGTACGAAAACGCCACATTCAACTTCTGCAACAGCATCGCACGCTGACGCGCCATCTGACGGGCAGGAATCGAACCCAGAGGGGTGCCATCCAACAGAATCTCACCGCCACTGGGCGCAATATCACCAGCAATCACACCCAACAGAGTCGACTTACCGGCACCATTAGGACCAATCAGCGACACAACCTCGCCCGCAGCAACAGACAGAGACACATCATTCAAAATCTGACGCCCACCAGCGTTAAAACACACACCGGACAGGCTCAACAACTCGCTCACGAAGCACCTCCGCCCTGACCCAGGGAACGACGCAACAACACGAAGAACGTCGGGCCGCCCACCAAAGCCGTAAAAATACCAATCGGCAAATCAGCAAAAGGAACCAGCGTACGCGCACCCAAATCAGACAGCGCAATCAACAGCGCGCCACCCAACGCCGAAGCCGGCAACAACACACGATTCGACGGACCCAAAATCATGCGCAACAGGTGAGGAATAATCAGACCAATAAACGCAATAATGCCTGCATACGCCACCGCGGCACCCGTCAACAAAGCCGTCGCCGCAATAGACACCGCACGTAGGCGCTCCACGTTCACGCCCGAATGCTGCGCCGCACGCTCACCCAACGCCAGAACATCCAGCGAAGAAGCCATCACAAAACACGCCACCAAGCCGATCAGAATAACCGGCCACACGCTCGCCACAGCCTTCCACGTGGAACCGTTCAGCGAACCCATCTGCCAGAACACAATCTGATCGCGGCTCGTCGTATCAGCAATAAACATGAGGAACGCAATAATTGCATTCGCCACCGCAGTCACCGCAATACCCGTCAAAATCATCGACAGGACCTTCGCACGACCCGAAGAACGCGACAGGAAATACACTAGCGCAGTAGCCGCCAACGCACCCACAAACGCGAATGCAGGAGTCGTGAAAATACCGAAGAACTGCAGGTTCAACACAATCGACAAACACGCGCCAACCGCCGCACCCGAGGAAACACCAATCACGCCCGGCTCAGCCAACGGGTTACCAAACACCGACTGCATCACCGCACCGGAAGTACCCAAAGCGGCACCCACCAGCACGCCCAACAGCACACGCGGGAAACGGATATTCCACAGAGTACTATCCGCCAGCTGCATCGCCGGGTTCTCCGGCGCAAAACCCAGACGGCGGCCCACAGAAGCAACCACCTGATCAATCGGGATATTGTACTGGCCCAAACCCGCAGACAGCACCATCACAACGCATAGCGCCACTGCCAAAAACGTAAACGTCAGACCGGCACGACGCCGACGCGAAGCACGATAATCCCGCGCACCCGCCGCACTCTTCACGGCAGCCACTACTGGCCCCCCGCAGGAGTGGAGTACGCAGCCTTAGCCAGCGAGAGCAAAACCGCCGGAGTATTCGGGCCATAGGACAGAATCTGGCCGTCACCCATATCAATAATGCGCTTATTCTTACCGGCAGTCGTCTCACCCACACCCGGGCGAGCCAAGAAACCATCCAAGCCACCGGTGGACTTAATGCCGCCGCTCATGGTCAGAATGACGTCGGGGTTCAGCTTCACCAGCGCCTCACTGGTCGCCGGAATAATATTCGTCGCGTTCTGCTCAGACGCCACATCCTTGCCGCCAATAGCCTGAATCAAATCGTCAGCGCCCGAACCCTTGCCGAGCACAAAGAACACGCCAGCGGTACCGCGCACGTACAGGAACGCGAACGACACCTGCTGCTCACCCTTCGGGGCGACGTCCTTGAGCACCTGCAGGGCATAATCCAGGTCCTTCTGCACGCGGGCAGCAACCTGCTCGCCCGCCTCTGGAACACCCAGTGCCTGCGCAACAGCCTTGAGCTGCGGAATGATCTTATCCATACGACGCTCATGATCGAAGACCACCACGGTCACGCCCGCAGCGCGCAGCTGATCCACAATCTCAATCGGGCCGTTGCTCTTATCCCACAGCACCAGGTCCGGGGAGGTCGCCAGAATCGCCTCAGCGTTCAGGTCATGACCGTTCTGGGTCACCAGCGGCAGATGAGCCAGCGACTGCTCAGTCGAGGAGGTGACACGACCGACCAGACGACCGCCCAGACCCAGCGCAATTATCTGCTGAGCCAGAGTGCCGTACAGGTCCAGCGCCAGCACACGGTCAGCGGACTTAACGGTCACCTCGGTGCCGTTGAAATCCTTGAACGTCACGGGGAAAGCCGGAGTGGGGGTATCGACCATCGGCTGAATTTCGGGGGTATCTGCGGCGCTATTGGGGCCGCGCAGAGCCTTCTGGTTAGGGGCAATAGAAGAACGCAGCTGATCGGCAAGGTTCTCCAAAACGGTGCGGGTGCTCTGCTCATCCACCACAGCCTGCGAAGCACTTGAAGAAGCGGCCGGGTTCTGAGTACCAACACCGCAAGAGCTCAGCAGAAAAGCGGAAGTAATGGAGAACGCCGCATACTTCACTGCATCGCGGCGGTTCAGGACAGAAGAAGAAATGGAAGAAAACATCGTCGTCTCACAGAAAAAAGGAAGCTAGAAAAACTGGGGTAGGCGCCGGGGTAAAACCTGGCACCTGAAGCGGGGGTGCAGTGAAAATCTGCACCCCCGCACGGACCGTGTCAGCTCACCGGTGAACCTCATGGTTGAGTCTCACGGGCGAGCCGACAGTGTGGGCATCCTCGTGAGGTGCCGTTATGCCTTCTTGCGGCGGCGAGTGTACACGACGGTACCCGCACCGGCTACAACAGCGATGAAGCCTGCAACCAGGGTGCCCTCAACACCGGAGGCGCCGGTGGAAGCCAGAGGCTTGCCGGTGACCGGGTCGCAACCCTCACCCTCGTAGACGGTCTCGGACACGGTCTTGGTGGTGGTCTTCGCGCCGTTAATCGCCGCGGAGAAGCTCAGCGGAGCCATGTCCTTACCGGCGTCGTAGAAGCCAGCGAACGCCTTCGCGCCCTCAGCAGTCAGGGTGGTTGCCGCACCGTTGACGCTCACAGCGTCAGCGGAGCTCTGCAGACCCGAAAGATCCACCTTCAGCAGTGCCACCTCACCGTAGTTAGTTGCCTTGCCGGAAGGGTCATTGCTGTTCATGGTCGCGTAGAGAGTGCCGGAATTGCCGTTAATCTCAAGGCGCGGGTTCGCAATGGTGGTGTCCAGAATGCCGTGGTGACCGGTGAAACGAACCGAACCGCTGAAGGAGATGGAACCCTTACCGCCCTTGAAGGTGCCGGTGCCGTTAGACCAGTTGAACGCATCCGAAGAGTAGGAGGTGCCGTTCAGCTCCCAGCTACCGTTCGCGATGCCGCCGCGCACGTAGTTGCGGAAGGAATCACGCACGCCCCAGCCAAGGTTTGCGCTCTTAATGGTGCCGTCGGATGCGCCCTGCTCCTGCACCTCGCGGGTGCGGGTGACGGGTACGCAGACCGGCTGTGCCGGGTTGTTGCTGACAGAGCCGTTCGAGGAGGAACCGCCGTTAGAGACGCTGCCGGAGGTGCCTGCCGAACCATTAGAACCGGAGCCGTTAGCGCCGGAGTTACCGGAGGAGTTCGAGGAGCTGTTATCGGAAGAGCCGTTCTCAGAACCCTTGTTATCGGAGGACTTGTTCTCAGAGATGCGGGGAACCTCAACGGTGTTCTCCGCGGTCTGCTCGCTGAGCTTTACGGAGAAGCTCAGCGGTGCCATGGCGTTGTCGGCACCGCGGTACTGGCCGGCGAAGAGCACGTTGGAACCTTCATCGGTGAGCGCGACTGCTGCGTTCTGTGCCGAGAAGACGCCGTCCTTCACGCTCGCGCCGGAGAGGTCCACCTCGGCGATAGCCAGGCCGGTCTTAGAAACGGACTTGCCGTCGCGGGTCAGCGCGTCCACGTCAGCGACCAGGGTGCCCTTGCCGTTGACGACGACCAGGCGCATGTTCTTGATGGTGCTCTTGAGCTGACCGTTGTGGCCGGTGAACTCTGCGGTGCCCGCGAAGTTGATCTGACCGGTCTTGGTCTCGGGGTTGTACACGCCGGATGCCTGAGTGTACTTGAAGCCGCCAGCTGCGGTCTTCTCCATGCCCTCAACGTTCACGGAGCCGTGCGCGAAGCCGGTCAGGTACTTCAGGAAGGACTCGCGGATATCCCAGCTGAGAGTGCCGGACTCGACGACGTTGCCGGTGACCTTTTCTTCACGCTTGGGCTCGGTGGTTGCGGCGGGGGAGGAGGGGGCCGCGGAGGTGGGAGCTGCGCTCGGTGCTGCAGAAGTGGGCTCGGCGGGCTTGGGTGCCTCGCTGGTCGGTGCGGAGGAGGGCTCGCTACTGGGCTCTGCGGTCGGCGCAGCACTCGGCTCGGCGCTGGGTTCAGTGCTGGGCTCAGGGCTCGGCGCGGGTGCTTCCTTGGTCACGATGGTTGCGGAGAAGCCGAGCGCATCCAGCTCCTGACCTGCCTTGTAGAAGCCCGCGAAGGCGCCGGTTGCCTCTTCGGAAAGCTTGACGCGGGTGCCGTTTTCCTCGTCAACGCTGGGCAGGGTGATGGTGTTACCCTCAACCTTCAGACCGGAGGCATTGAAAGTGCCGAGGGTCATGTTCTTGGTTTCGACCAGGTCGTTCGGGGTGGTGTTGCCGTTGTAGGGGCGCGACTGAACGTTGGCGCGCACGGTGCCCACGCCGTCCTTAATGGTGACGGAGAGGTCGGAGATGATGACTTCCAGCAGACCGTGGTGAGCGGTGTAGTGAATCGAGGAGCCGGTGAAGGTGACCGAGTATTCGCCGTTGGCTACGGTGCCTTTGGCGGAGGTGAAGTGGTAGGAGCCGTCTTCGTTGGTGGTGACGCCGGTCAGTTCCTGGGAGCCCTGGGAGAAGGGACCGTTGATGTAGGAACGGAAGGACTTCTTCAGGCCCCAGTTGACGGTGACGTCCTGCAGGCTCTGCTCTGAGGCTGCGGCTACCTCACCGGCGCTGACGTGGGAGTTGGTTTCAGCTGCGAAGGCCGCGGGTACGCCAGCGACGCCGCTGAGGCCGATGGTTGCTGAAGCCAAGAACGCCCAAGTGCGCTTGGTGAGAGAGGGGGTAGACATTTCGGTGTCTCCTTGAATTTTGTGATTGTGGTGTTCGTATCAAGTCTAGCCCTATTAGCCTATGTTTGTGTAACTTAATGCCTGGGGTGACTTGTGTATGAGGTTTACCTTAGCAAATTTTTTGCGAGAGCTATTGCCAAAACCGGTTTTTGGTGACAATATGTCATTAACAGGTTTTGGTGACATGGTGTCACTAAAACATTTATTGTTCACCCACAAGCCACTTTAGGAACTCACAATGACTATTACCGCCCCCGAAACCACCCAGGAACGCTTCTCCGCACGCCTGAAGGAAAGCACCAAGCACGTCCACGACAACGCCGAACACTCCACCTTCATGGAAGATCTCATGGGCGGATCCCTCAACACCGAGGCATACCTGCGCCTCATCAACCAGTACGTGCACATCTACGAAGCACTCGAAGCAGTCTCCGAACACTACCGCGCAGAACCCAGCCCCATCACCGAACCCTTCACCCACCCCGGCCTCGACCGCGCAGAATACATCCGTGCAGACATCCGCGCACTCGGCCAGGAAGGCGACATCGACGCGCCCCTGCCCGCAACCGCAGAATACGTAGAGCGTATCCGCGCCACCATCAACTCCCCCGAACGCTACCTCGCACACCACTACCTGCGCTACCTCGGTGACCTCTCCGGCGGCCAGGCAGTCGCAGCGCTCGTCAACCGCCACTACGGCATCCCCGCCGAAGCGCTGAGCATGTACCGCTTCACCGAACTGCCCAAGCCCAAGGTCTTTAAGGACGGCTACCGCGAACTGCTCGACAACGCACCCCTGACCGACGAACAGCGCGAAGCCCTCATCGAAGAATGCATCGAAGGCTTCCGCATTAACGCCTCCCTGTTCGCGCAGCTGGGCCGCAAGGTCGCCGAGGCATAAACCCAGAACGCGCATAAACAGAACGCCTCAACGCACAACCTCTCACCGCTCAACGCACAAGCCAGCGGGCATAACAAAAGGGGCGGATGCTTTCACAAGCATCCGCCCCTTTCGGCGTTAGTCTCAAACGAGTCGAAAACTAGCCCTTCGCAACCTCACCGAAGTAAGAAGCGAGAGTACCCTCGTGAGCTGCACGCAGCTCATCCAGGTCAATGGAAACCTCATCCTGGAAGTCCAGAGCGTTCGACTCAGCGTCCACCACACCAATACGTGCGAAGGGGAACTGGCGAGCGGTGCACATATCCTTGAAGCGCACCTCCTCAGAACGCGGAACCGAAACCACAACGCGGCCCAGGGACTCCGAGAACAGCAGAGTGAACAGGTCCACGCCGTCACGCTCAGCAACCTCACCCAGACCAATGCGGGCACCGGTGTTGAAACGCAGGCAAGCCTCCGACAGAGCCGCAGCCAGACCACCAGCAGACACGTCGTGCGCGGCATCAATCATGCCGTCACGAGACATGTTCACCAGCATGTCACCCAGCTGACGCTCCAGAGCCAGATCAACCTTCGGCGGCTGACCGCCCAGGTGACCCTTGAAACGAGCCCACTCGGAGCCGTCCAGCTCATCGCGAGTGGTACCCAGCAGGTAGATAGCCTGACCGTCATGCTCAGGAGCCCAACCCGAAGGGGTGCGGCGGGTGACGTCATCCATCACGCCCATCATCGCCACCACGGGGGTCGGGTTAATAGCTTTACCACCGGTCTGGTTGTACAGGGACACGTTACCGCCGGTCACCGGAACACCCAGCTCCATGCAGCCATCAGCCAGGCCGCGAACAGCCTCAGCGAACTGCCACATGACGTCCGGATCCTCGGGAGAACCGAAGTTCAGGCAGTCAGACACAGCCACGGGGCGTGCACCAACGGTCGCAACGTTACGGTACGCCTCAGCCAAGGACGCGCGAGCACCCTCGTACGGATCCAGGTAGGTGAAACGCGGGGAGGCATCGGTCGCCAGAGCAACACCGAGGTTGGTGTTCTCGTCCACGCGCACCACGCCGCCGTCGTCCGGCATGGACAGGGCGGTGTTGCCCTGAACGTAGCGGTCGTACTGGTTGGTGATCCAGGACTTGGAGCACATGTTCGGGGACGCCATGAACGCCTTGATTGCCTCGCCCAGCTCCTTACCGCGCGGGCGGGAATCGTCGGCAGCCGAACCGGTGAAGTGGTTAGCCTGAACGTCATCCTGCCACTCGGGGCGTGCGTAAGGACGCTCGTAGGTCGGGCCGTCGTGCGCGACGGTGCGGGGGTCAACATCCACGATGACCTCGCCGTCCCACTCGATGACCAGGCGGCCAGAGTTGGTGACCTCACCGAGGAAGGAGTACTCCACGCCCCACTTGTTCATGATCGCTTCGAAGCGCTCCACGTTCTCGGGGGAGACAACAGCCATCATGCGTTCCTGAGACTCAGACATCAGAATCTCGCCCGGGGTCAGGGTGGGGTCACGCAGCAGAACCTTGGTCAGGTCGACGTGCATACCGCCCTCACCGTTAGAAGCCAGCTCGCTGGTTGCGCAGGAAATACCCGCAGCACCCAGGTCCTGAATACCCTCAACCACGGAGCCCTTGAACAGCTCCAGGCAGCACTCAATCAGAACCTTCTCAGCGAAGGGGTCGCCCACCTGAACGGCAGGACGCTTCGAGGGCTTGGTGTCATCGAAAGACTCGGACGCCAGCACCGACGCACCGCCGATGCCGTCGCCACCGGTGCGTGCACCGAACAGAACAACCTTGTTGCCCACGCCCGATGCGTTCGCCAGGCGGATGTCCTCGTGGCGCATAATGCCCACAGCCAGTGCGTTGACCAGCGGGTTTGCCTGGTAGCAGGAGTCGAACTCAACCTCGCCGCCGATGTTCGGCAGGCCCAGGGAGTTACCGTAACCACCAATACCGGCAACCACGCCGCCAATAACGCGGGCGGTGTCCGGGTGATCAATCGCGCCGAAACGCAGCGGATCCATCACAGCAATCGGGCGTGCACCCATGGAAATAATGTCACGCACAATACCGCCCACACCGGTCGCAGCACCCTGGTAGGGCTCCACGTACGAGGGGTGGTTGTGGGACTCAATCTTGAAGGTAACAGCCCAGCCGTCACCAATATCGGTCACACCGGCGTTCTCACCGATACCGACCATCAGGTCCTTCTTCATCTCATCGGTGACCTTCGCACCGAACTGCTTCAGATGAACCTTAGAAGACTTGTAGGAGCAGTGCTCGGACCACATGACCGAGTACATTGCCAGCTCAGCCGCGGTAGGACGGCGACCAAGAATCTCCTTAATATCCTCGAACTCATTCTCCTTCAGACCCAGTTCAGCCCAGGGGAGTTCGGTGTCCGGGGTTGCCGCCGCGTGCTCGACGGTGTCGAGGTTAAACTGCTTTTCGCTCATAACTTCTTAGAATCCTTGTCGTGCGTTAGCGGGCGTTAATCAGGTTGGCAAGAACGGAGGTGAACACGCCGAGACCATCGGCGCCACCGCGCAGAGAAACCTCCCCAAAACCGGAAGAGGAAGGACCGAAGCCAGGCTCCACAGCGTGCTCCGGGTGCGGCATCAGACCGACCACGTTACCGCGCTCATTGCTGATACCAGCAATGTCATTACGGGAACCGTTCGGGTTGAAACCAACGTAGCGGAACACCACGCGACCCTCAGCCTCCAGCGCCTCCAGAGTCTTCGGGTCAGCAACATACTGACCGTCCTGGTTCTTCAGCGGGACAACAATCTCCTGGCCAGCAGCGTAATCGCTCGTCCAGGAGGTGGAGTTATTCTCAATGCGCAGAACCTGGTCACGGCAAATGAACTTGCGGTGATCGTTCTTAATCATCGAACCGGGCAGCAGGTGAGACTCAGTCAGAATCTGGAAACCATTGCAAATACCCAGAACAGGCAGGGGAGCGGAACCGGAGGTGCCAGCAGCGTTAGCGGCATCAATTACCGAACGCATCACGGGAGCCTTCGCAGCAATAGCGCCAGCACGCAGGTAGTCACCGTAGGAGAAACCGCCAGGAATAATGACGGCATCAACGTTCTTCAAATCAGCGTCGTCGTGCCACAGCTCAACGACGGTACCGCCAGCCAGACGGACAGCACGCGCAGCGTCACGGTCATCCAGGGTGCCGGGGAAAGTCACCACGCCAACGCGTGCGTCAGCGAAAGCGGGGTTCGGGGAGTAGCTAGAGAAGTCGCCAACCAGGGGGACTTCAGTGGGTGCGAGGGACTCTGCCATAGGTATTAGTCCTCCAGAACCGAAACGTTCACAACGTCTTCGATGACGGGGTTCGAGAGCAACTCTTCAGCAGCCTTGCGGGCAGCCGCGAGGTGCTCCTCGGTTGCCTCACCCTCGACGGTCAGCTCGAAGCGCTTACCCTGGCGAACATCAACGAAGGAATCAACGCCGATACGGGGCAGCTCGTGAGAAATAGCCTTACCCTGCGGGTCAAGAATTTCGGGCTTGAGCATAACATCAACAACAATACGGGCCATGTGTGGGCACTCCTTGGGTGCGTGGGTTCTGTATGAGCCGTATCTCATCTTACCGTACTAACGACCGTAACGGGGGTATGTGTTCGGTTGGTGGATACCCTAAGAGGCTCGAATCACGTCTTTTACGCCTCGAGGGGTGGAAGATAGCGCTCGCACACCCGCAGCAGACGCTCACGCAGCTCAATCGAACGCTCCGACAGCTCACGCTGAATCCGCACGTACTCAGCCTTACCCTCGGTCGTCTCCACCGGAATCGGCTCATACCCCCAGTCACGAATATCGTAGGGGGCTGCGCGCATATCCAGTTCACGCGCATCCCACGCCAGGTCAAAACAATCCATGACCAGAGTCGAATCAACCAGCGGAAGCAGCTTGTACGCCCACTTGTACACGTCCATATTCGCGTGCAGGCACGCGGGCTGCTCCAGCACACGCTGCGTCTCGCGGGTCGGCTGCAGTTCGTTCATCGGTGCCGCCTGCGGCATGAAGAAACGGAACGCATCAAAGTGCGAGCAGCGGATGCGGTGCTCCTCCACCACGCGGTCCGTACCCTCCGCGCCCAGGCGCAGTTCCAGGTAGTCGTGGCGGATGTTGTTCTCCACTGACTTGTACGCCATCGCCCACTCGTGCATGCCGAAGCAACCGAACTGCCCCTTCTTCGCGGCGGTGTTGCGCAGGATCTCGTGGGTGAAGGCGAGGGCGGTAGCGCGGCGCTCCACAAAATCGGTGACGTCCACCGTGACGGCGGAGGCTGCATCCGCCTGGGCACGCGCCACCTGCGGGGTGCAGCCAGCGTCAAGGAGCTCCTGCTCGGTTGCATGCCGGTAGAAACGCCAGGAGGTGCGCTCGGGCGCATCCAGCAGAATGATGCCGGCGCCGGGGTGCCAGCGCTTGAACTGGCCGGGCTTGAGCGTGTAGTAGGTGAAGAGGAAATCTTCCACGGGGTGCACTTCGTGGTGGGCGCGACGCTGCGCAAACGGGTCGGCGTAGCGGCCGGCACGCGCCTCATGTGCTGCCTCTGCGGCACGCCATTGACGGGCATCCATCACCTGGGAAAACACAACACTACTCATGCTTCTAGCCTAAACGATGCCGCGACAAGGTAGGGCAGAAAGTAAAACTACTTTATTCAGTGAAGGTGTCAACAAGACCGTGTTCATCCTCGAGTTCCCAGAGCTCTTTGAGAGCTTGCTCCTTCTGAGCAACGGTCTTCTTGAGAAGTCCCTTACGGAAAGCATCGGCATCCTCGGTGCGGATACGGAAGTGGCTACCCACCTTATGCGCCGGGAGGTCACCAGAGCGAATAGCCTTCATGAGCGTGGGGCGGGAAATACCGATACGCTGCGCCGCAACGGTCGTCGTCAAATCTTGGGGGACAGGCTGAACATCAATACTCTGCCCGTTAGCCAAGGCATGGAAGACGTGCTGAATGACCTGGTTAAGGGCGTCGCCAAGCTGCTGGCTTTCTCGACCCGAAACGGTCAGCTCAATGGTGGTTTCTTCAGAATTCTTGAGAATCTCCCGCGCCTCTGCGCGAGCCTGATTGAGGGTATCTTCCTCCAGGGGGTTGGTTAGGGTGGTGGTCATTATCTTCTCCTTGGTGCTGTTGCCGGCAGAGTCAACGTCCGAAGATGCCACGTCGGTGGGGTGCATATCATTCGGTTGGAGGCTCATTGTGGTTGATACAACCCTACCCCTATCTGAAATAACTGTAAAGCGTTTCAGTTATTTCACCTATACACAGACAAAAGGGAGGGGCGGTGCCGGATCAAACCAGCACCGCCCCTCCCGAAGCGTACAGCCCACAAACGAGCTAAACCCTAGCGGCCAGTACCACCGTAAACAGTAGCCTCACCCTCAGCGTCCAGACCGAACGCAGTGTGCACCGCGCGAACAGCCTCATCCAGCTTGCTCAGCTCAGTAATCACCGAAATACGGATCTCAGACGTTGAAATCATGTCAATGTTCACGCCAGCAGCAGACAGAGCCTCAAAGAAAGTGAACGAAACACCCGTGTTAGTCTTCATGCCCGCGCCAACCAGCGACAGCTTACCAACCGACTCGTTGTAAATAACCTCCTGGAAACCCAACTCAGCCTGCGCAGCCTCCAGCGCCTTCAGCGCGGTGGGGCCCTGCTCCTGATCCAGGGTGAAGGAAATATCGGTCACGCCGGGGCGGTCGGTGGGAACGTTCTGAACGATCATGTCCAGGTTCACCTTCGCCTCGTTAATCAGGCCGAACACCTTAGCGGCCGAACCGGGAACGTCCGGAACGCCAACAACGGTAATCTTTGCGCGGGTGCGATCGTGCGCGACACCGGAAATCAGGGGCTGCTCCAAGGGAATCTCCTTCAGATGAATGGGGGTCAGTTCCGCGGACTCCTCCGGAACCACGATAGTGCCTTCAAGGTCCGAGAACGAAGAACGCACGTGAAGCTTCAAGTTAAAACGACGAGCATACTCGACGCTACGCAGGTGCAGAATCTTTGCACCGTTCGCCGCCATCTCCAGCATTTCCTCGCTGGTGATGGTATCCAGCTTGTGCGCGGTCGGCACGATGCGCGGGTCGGCGGTGAACACGCCGTCCACGTCCGAGTAAATCTCGCACACATCGGCGTTCAGCGCGGCGGCCAGCGCAACGGCGGTCGTATCGGAACCGCCGCGGCCCAGGGTCGTAATGTCGCCACTCTGACGGTTCATGCCCTGGAAACCGGCCACAATCGCGATATTTCCGGCCTCGACGGACTCACGGATGCGATCGGGGCGAACCTCCACGAGGCGCGCCGAACCGTGCACGCCGTCGGTAATCATGCCAGCCTGCGAACCGGTGAAGGACTGCGCCTTAGCGCCCAGGTCGTTAATGGCCATCGACAGGACGGCGGTCGAAATGCGTTCACCGGCGGTCAGCAGCATGTCCAGCTCACGCGAGGGAACGACATTGCTGGTGACCTCTGCGGCAAGGTCGAGCAACTCATCGGTGGTGTCGCCCATAGCGGACACCACGACGACCACATCGTTACCTGCCTTCTGAGTGTCCACGACGCGGCGGGCTACGCGCTTGACACCCTCCGCATCCGCTACGGAGGAACCGCCGAACTTTTGGACGATCAGGCTCATAGAATTCTCCAGGTCAGTTACTTGTGTGCCACCGGCAGACGCCGGCTCCTCATTTATAGTAGACGGCGTTCAGTGCAAGCGGCGAACTGTGCACCCGTATGTATTGCCCCGTGAAATATTACGTAGTATTACGCGGTGGTGACGCGGGGCGCGGAAGCGGGTACAGCACGCCCGCGGAGGCTAGTTTTTAGGTCCACGGGTTCACATACGTGACACCCGGTAGCGGCGGAACATCCGGCTTCGGGGTGCGCAACGGGGCGTTCTGAATAGTGCGGATCTTCTCCTCATAATCGGGGGTGCGGAACACCTCCGGCGCATCTTCCGCCTGCTCGGCTACGGGTGCTTCAGCCGGTTCGGAGGTGGCGCTCGCAGGAGCCTCCTCGCCGGAGTCTTCGCCCAGGTCGGGGGCGGGTTTTACAGTGGGTTCTGCGTCTGCAGATTCGGCAGCAGAATCCATACCAGAACCAGCGGGGGATTCCTTGTTGCTGGATTCCTCAGCCTCCTGCAGAACCTGCTCAATCAGCTGCTCATCCACCGTGCCCTGCACACCCTCAGTGGCGGGCGCCTCCGTGCGGGAACCTGCAGAATCCTCAGAATCCAGGTCATCAAACATGCTCGAAGTCCAGCGGCGACGACTCTGCTTCGCCTCCTGAGCCTGAACCTGAGCCGCCTGCTCACGCTCCTGTTCCTCCTCACGGTTCACGCGCTCAAAATCCTCGGCGGCAGTATGCGCCACCGCTGTGCCCTCGCTAATGACGCGGCGGCCCTCCAACGCGCGGCCCAGGGTAATCTCGTCCGCGTACTCCAGATCGCCACCGACCGGAAGACCCGATGCCAGGCGCGATAGACGCACACCCAGCGGCACGAGCATACGCGAGAGGTAGGTTGCGGTCGCCTCACCCTCAAGGTTCGGGTCCATCGCCAGAATAATCTCCTGGATACGCTCATCCGCCAGGCGGGACACTAGCTCACGAATACGCAGCTGCTCCGGGCCCACACCCGCCAGCGGGTTAATGGCGCCGCCGAGCACATGGTAGCGGCCGGTAAAGGAACGGGTACGCTCAATCGCCACCACGTCCTTCGACTCCTCGACCACACACAGCACGGACGGGTCGCGGCGCTCATCACGACAGATCGTGCACAGCTTCGTCTCGGAGACGTTACCGCACTCCTCGCAGAAACTGACGCTGGTCTTCACCGTGGAAATCGCGTTGGCTAGGCGCGCCATATCGGCAGCATCCGCATTCAGAATGTGAAAAGCGATGCGCTGAGCCGACTTGGGACCCACGCCCGGCAGGCGGCCGAGCTCGTCAATGAGGTTTTGAACTGCTCCCTCGTACATGGCTTCTCCTTCAGATGCGGTGCGTTGTGCTGGTGTGTTGGTGCGCTGTTCTTGGGCGACGTTATGAGTATGCACCCAACCCCTGACAGTTTAGGGGCGTTTCGCGTAGCGAGTATGCGGCTGGAATGAGTGCGCCCGCCATCGGTGCGATGGCGGGCGCGGCACCTACAACCCTGGATTAGGGCTGGTGCAGGGGGCGTTCGTCGATGACGGTGCCACCAATAATTTTTTCGATAGCGCGCAGACCGATGAAGGTGCTGTTTTCGACCTTCTCGTCATCCTCAGAGACGTAGTCCTCATCGGATGCGGCGCGTGCCGGGCGAGCCGGTGCCGCCGGTGCGCTAGGAGTCGGTGTGGCAAGTGCGTTAGAAGCCTGCGCTGCGGGCTTCTCATCGCTTGCCGGCTTGTTATCGACCGATGCATTATCAGCTGGGGTAGCCGGAGTAATCGGAGTATCAAGCGGACCAGCCGGGGCGACCGGAGCAAGAGGACCTGCAGGCTCAACCGGAGGTGCCGAATCCTGCGGTGCTGCCTGCGGTGCCTCTGCCAACGGGCCAGCAGGCTCAACCGGAGCAGCGAGCGGGCCCGCCGGTGCTACGGGTGCAGCCGGCATTGCGGGTGCTGCGGGCATTGCGGGTGCAGCGGGCGCCTCAACCGGTTCAGCGTAGGCAGGCTCATCCTCAAAAGGGGGCTCCTCCTCATACGGAGGCTCCTGCGCATACTGGGGTTCAGGAGCGCTCTCCTGCTGCGGAACTCCACTACCGGAGGCGGCAAAGGAATCACGCTCACCAAAACCACCCACCGGAGCAACCGGCACCTGCTGAGCTGCCGGAACTTGCTGACCTGCCGGAACCTGCGGAGCAACCGGGGGCTCAGGGGCAAGTGGACCCGCCGGGGCTTCCTGAACCGGTGCCTGCACTGCCGCCTGGGCAGCCTGCTGAGGTGCTTCCTCGGGGGCGCTCTGCGGAATCGGGGCAACCTCCCACGCGCCCAGGGGCGCATCCACGCTCGTGGACTCGGGGGTGTTTGCGCCGGTCAGCGGCTGACCGTGGCGACGCCACGCATCCTCACCGCCGCGCGGACCATCAGCCAGAGGCGCCGGCTGAACGGGCTGCGGGGGAGTCTGCTGAACGGGCTGCTGAGGCTCCTGCGGGGCAACAGCCGTCGGAACTGCAGGCTGCGCTGCGGGCTTGACCTGCTCACCGGGCTTCGCCACCTGAGCGTGAATGGTCACCGGACGGCGCAGGAACTCACTCACGCGGGCGGTCAGCTCGGGCACAAAACCCTTGACCGCGCGCAAAGTCGCAATGTCGGCGCTCACGTACAGGGTTGTGCCGTCCATGCGAGCGGGGCGAACCTTCATCAGCTGCTCCGCCGCACCGGGAACGCTCATTCGGTTAAGGATGGCACGCCAATTACCCTGAACCGCAGCCAGTGGATCGTTCGGGTCAAGCTTCAGAGGCGCGGAGGGGGTACCCGCCGCAGCTGCTGCAGCAGAAGCCGGAGCATGAGGTGCCGCCGGGGTGTTACCCGCCAGGGGAGCACCAGCCGCAGACTCCTGCGCGGTCGGTGCCAGAGGTGCAACACTAAGGGGCGCACCCGCCAGCGGGGGAGCACCCGCGCTGGCATGCTGAGAACTGCCCTGCTGAGAGCCGCTCTGCTGAGGGACAGACTGCGGGGCAGTCGCCTCCTGAACAGGGGCGCTAGGAGTCTGCGCATTAGGCGCCTGAATCTGAGGAGCCTGGGTCTTAGGAGTCAGGCCAGCCGCCGCCATACCCGCCGCACGAGCAGCAGACATGCCACCCTGCGCCGGACCAGAACCAGCAGGAACCGAACCAGTAGCACCAGAAGCCACGCGACGCTCCAAAACCTGCAAGCGAGAAGCCAACGCCGCAACCTCAGCGCCACCGGCAGAACCCTCCACCGCAGGCAGAAGCAGACGAGCACACAGCAACTCCAGCTGAAGCTGCGGATTCGCCGCACCCGTCATACCATTCAGAGTCTCATTCGCCGTACCCGCAGCAACCGTCAGCTCACGCTCACCCAAAACCTGAGCCTGCTGAGCCAGACGCTCCAACTGATCCTGCGGAACACCCTGCAAAATCTGGCCGGCAGCCTGCGGAACAGCCTTCACCACAATCAAATCACGCAGACGCTCCAGCAGATCCTCCACAAAACGGCGAGGATCCTGACCGGTAGCCACCACACGAGACACCGCACCAAAGAGAGTCGGCGCATCCTTCGCACCCAACGCCTCAATAACCTCATCCAGAAGCTGCGCGTGGGTATAACCCAGCAGCGCCACCGCACGGTCATACTCAATACCGTTCTGCGAAGACGCACCAGCCATCAGCTGATCAAGAATCGACAGCGAATCACGCACCGAACCGCCACCAGCACGAATCACCAGCTGCAGCACACCCGGCTCAACCGGCACCTGCTCCTGCTCACACAGACCCTGCAGGAACGGCAGAAGAACCTCCGGCGGAACCAGACGGAACGGGTAATGGTGAGTACGCGAACGAATCGTACCCAGCACCTTATTCGGCTCAGTCGTCGCGAAGATAAACTTCACGTGCTCCGGCGGCTCCTCCACAATCTTCAGCAACGCATTGAAACCCTCACGGGTCACCATATGCGCCTCATCAATAATGAAGATCTTGTAACGGTCACGCACCGGCGCCAAAGTAGCGCGCTCACGCAGGTCACGGGCATGATCCACGCCGCCGTGGCTCGCCGCATCCATCTCAATCACGTCAAGAGAACCGCCACCATCACGCGAAAGCTCACGACACGAATCGCACACACCACACGGAGTAGGAGTCGGACCCTGCGCACAGTTCAAACAACGCGCCAAAATACGCGCCGACGTGGTCTTACCGCAACCACGCGGACCCGAAAACAGGTACGCGTGATTCACACGGTTCTTTTCCAAGGCGACCATAAGAGGTTCGGTCACGTGCTCCTGCCCGATAACCTCAGCAAAGGTTTCGGGGCGATAACGACGATAAAGGGCAGTGCTCACGGCAACCTCTTCAACTCGGGGGTGCGGATAGGACAATCCCTACCATTTTAGACGCTTTACCCCTCAGCCCGAGTGGCCGACAGTCACCGATGAACACGCACACGTCACGGATTCTCATCGGGCAGTCCGTACGCCCACAGAAATACTGTGCACGCACGGAATTCCCAAGCGCCAAAAAATCCGGTACACTGGTTCTTGCCTCTTACGTGGCGTTATCTTGGAAAACTCCCCCAGGACCGGAAGGTAGCAAG
>ERZ1674236.102-NODE-102-length-22900-cov-17.447275_pt1 | contig 22900 bp, 18 predicted proteins | sample MGYA00581210_ERZ1674236 | MGnify/ENA primary metagenome ERZ1674236 (study PRJEB41354, sample SAMEA4873328) | human saliva metagenome | biome: human-associated habitat [ENVO:00009003]; feature: mouth environment [ENVO:08000002]; material: saliva material...
TATCCCTAATACGCTTAAATTCATAAACACCCACACCTGGGAAAGCGCAATTGCATTATTCATACTGCTGACTACGATCTTGTTTTTCAAAAAACATTTGGCATTATCCGCGCAACGCTTTTTCTCCAGCCTCACAAATAAATATTTCATGCTTTCACTTGCTGGTCTCGCTATTATCGGTGCTTCAGCCGCTCTTTTTATCCCTTCTTATACGAATTGGTTCAGGGAAAATGATAGCGCCAAGTCTCAACAAACTATAAGTAGCCCCCAGCCTACACAGAGCGGTCAGGATACTGGAAATCAGCAGAAACAGGAATCAAAAAACTCCGCTTCTGAGTTGAGAGGACATCTTCTCTATATTACGGGCGGTGTTGTTGCTGTTTTGGGTCTTATTGAGACAAATCGCAAGAATAGCCAAGACCATATTCGCCAGGTTCACGCAGCTCGCCGTGACCGCTATATTGAAGCAGTCGACAAACTAGCTAGCACTCAGGCCGCTGTACGTCTTGGTGGGGTATACGCACTTGTTGGTCTTGCCAACGAATGGCTAGATGATGAGAATATAACTCAAGAAACTCGGATAAAAGAGGGGCAAGTCATTGTCAACAACCTTTGCGCTTATATCCGATCGCCTTTCCACCTAGTATCAAAGTTAAACCTCCTTGAGGCCAATGCTGCACCGGCTAATTATGATGTAGAAAAATTTGCCAAGGACCAAGCAGAATTACGTGAAGAGATAGATATACGTCGGACTATTTTTACAGAATTAGTCAAGCACATCAAAGAATCTAAAGGTCCTAATAGATTAAAAATCACTGACCGAAAATCAAATACGAACATTGAAGGCTGGAAGGCATTTAGCTTTAATTTTAACAAAGCACCAATTTTCTACGACTTGAATGCTTCAGCTTATGAAAACCTAAGCTTTGCGGGCGCAATATTCTACATAAAACCAAGTTTTGAGTTCGCAATATTTAATAATTCAGTCAGTTTCCGTTCAGCACTTTTCACTAAGGGTGTCCACTTTTACGGTACTGAATTTAAAAAATCTGCTGATTTTAGTAATGCATACTTTAACGATTTTGCAAACTTTAAATCTGCTCATTTTTCTTCAATACATACTGATTTCAATTCAGCACAATTCAAAGAATCTGCCGATTTTTCACTGGCATTTTTTGAAGGAATCACCGATTTTTCTTCAACACATTTCCATAAAAAGGCAGATTTTATGGGGGCAAACTTCAAAGAATACACATCCTTTACCCTTGCTCGAATCCATCAAGCAAGTTTCGGATCTACAGTATTCCAAAAATATATAGGTTTTGGTTCAGCATACTTTGAAGGATCCGCCGACTTCTACTCGGCAAAATTCAAAAGAAAAACAAATTTCAAATCAGCGCACTTCAAAGAATCTGCATATTTCGACTCAGCACATTTCGCAGGAAAAACAAATTTCGATAAAACTACTTTTGATATTAGTTCACCATATTTTTCTATCGACTCGCATAATTATACCGTTTTTTCATATCTGGTTAATCCAGAAAAATATATATTCACCGTTTCATCAGAGAGCACCTATCCAATTACAACTGAAAAAATCTTTGTAGCTGACGGCAGGGTATTCGATATTCCCGCGGGCTGCGAGCTGTTCGACCCTGAACCTTTACCCGTGCCCAAACCGGAAGAAAAGCCCTCCGGATAAGGCTCCCTTCTAAAAAGGCCCCGCCTGTGCATCTCGTGCAGGCGGGGCTTCTTCTTTTGCCCAGCGCGAGCGCGCAGGGGTGGGACTCTCCCCTATGCTGGATATAAGCCAGCACCGGAGCAGGAAGGGCACACCGCTATGAACCTCAACAAACTCTTAACCGCGCTACGGCAACGCAAAAGCACCCCGGCGCACAACCTGCAGGCTGAGCGGCGTGAGCGCTACACGCACGCCCTCGAACAATTCCTCGACGGCCAGCCCGCCGTACGCCTCAGCGGGGTGTACACGCTCGCGAACCTCGCAGACGAGTGGCTCACCGACGCTTCCCTTCCCGAGCAGGTGCGCCGCGAAGAAGCCCAGACCATCATCGACGCGCTAACCGGGTGCATCCGCACACCCTACCCCCTCGCACAGAAGCGGCAGGTCCTAGAAGCAGACGAGGCCCCCGAAGAGTACGAAGGCGACTTTACGCGCGATCAGGAGGCGCTACGCGAAGAGCAGCTGGTACGCCGCACGGTCTTCATGGAGTTCAGCCGCCGCCTCGCCGCAGTCACCGAGAACAACAAGACTGGCAACAGGGGAAGCAAACACGCAGTGCCGCTAATATCGCCGACATGGGCTGATCTGCGCTTCGACTTTGGCGGCGCACCCATCTTCTACCCGCTACAGCAACTGCACTTTCAGAACGCCGATTTCGCCTCCGCAACCTTCTACGGCCCGGCGGATTTCTTCGGCGCAACCTTCCACGGTGACACCAGCTTTTCCGCAGCGCAGTTCACGGCTGACGCATCCTTCCACGGCGCAAACTTCAACGACTGGGTGGGGTTCAGCGCCGCACACTTCGCGGGCGCAGCAGAGTTCAGCCGGGCGAGCTTTGCAGATGCGGCAAGCTTCGCAACCGTAACCTTCACCGGCGAGGCCGACTTCTCAGACGCGGTCTTCTCAGCTGCGGCTGACTTCGCGGTATCCATCTTCAAGTCCGATGCCAACTTTTCACGCTTGAACACCGCAGGCATAGCCAGCTTCGCGGCGGTCACCTTCAGCGGAAAGGCAGTATTCACCGCCTCCACGTTCCACGATGAAGCGCACTTCGCCGCGTCGGTCTTCAACCGTCCGGCGGTGTTCTCCAAGTCGCTGTTCGGCGGGGTCGCGCGCTTTGCCGGTGTAGTCACCAAGCAGTCCGCAATGTTCAGCAACGTACGCTTTGCGGGCGCGGCGGACTTTAGCGGGGCGTCCTTCACGCAGTACGAGGATTTTGGTGGGGCGCGGTTCGACGGCGACGCCACGTTCAGCCGGGCGTCTTTTATTGCGCTTCCGAGGACGCGCTATGAGATGGACTTCCCGCAGCAAGCGAACTTCGGTAACGCGACCTTCGCGCAGGATGCCGACTTTAGTAAGGCGACGTTCACGGCGCATGTCGGTTTCTACAAGGCGACGTTCGCGCGGGCGGTGAGCTTCAACGGGGCGAGCTTTGAGGGCGCCTACTTCGCGGATGCGACGTTCGGTCAAAAGGCTGATTTCAGGCAGACTAGCTTCATGTATGTTAAGCCGTCCTTTGAGGCTTTGGATAGGCGGCTGCAGAGGGCACGGTTCTCGGCGCAGGCGGATCCGCAGGATTACCTGTTCGAGGCACGCCCGGAGAGTCCGCACGGCTTCAGCTGCAGCGAGGCGACGCTTCTTAATAGAACGTTCATTCTCCCTCTCGGTGCGGTGCTGTACGACCCGGATTCCTGGGACGAAGAGAAGCAGGAGTACACCCGCATCAGTGAGCCCGCACAGTAAAACCTAGCTCTCTCTCCCCCGCCGTCGGGGAAGCTCCCACACACGCACGGACCCCGCCCGCGCATCCAGCGCTGTGGCGGGGTTCTTGCTTTTGACCCACAACCACCCAAGCCCAGCAGCTTTACCTTATGCTGAGTATGACCCGCCCCTTTCAACGCTGACAGGAGAACCACATGCATCTCGCACCCAGCACCGCATGGGCTTGGCTGATAGCTTGCGCAGTCGTCATTCTATTTTTCCCGCTCGCCGCGCAGTTCGGCAATCTCAAGGGGAAGCTGTCTAGCTTCCGCACCTGGGTTTGGGCTATCGCGCTCTTGGGCATTGTCACGGCGGGTTTTATGCCTTTCACCTCTGACACTGACATCGCCACTTTTGAGGTTCAGCCGTTCATTTTCTTCATCACCGGCACCCTTCTGGGTGTTCTTTTTCTTGGGGAGTTCCACCGCATGAATGCCCAGAAAAAGCTGGAACACCCCCAGCGGGTGCATGCCGAGCGCCGTACCCGTTACAGCAAGGCAGTTGAGCAGCTGGCGTATCCGAACCCGGCAGTCCGTGCGAGCGCCCTCAGCACGCTTGCGGGTCTGGTGGATGAGTGGCTCGCTGACGAGCAGCTCAGCGTTGAGGCGCGACAGAAGGAGGGGCAGGTCATCGTCAATGCCCTCTGCGCTTATGTTCGTTCGCCGTTCTCGCGGGCGTTCAAGGCAGATGTTTTTGAATCCGATACGCCGCCCGCTAACTATGCGGGTGATTTCGCTACGGATCTGGCGGCTTTCCGTGGTGAGCAGGATGTTCGCCGCAGCGTCTTCGTTGAGATGAGCAAGCGTAGCGGCACCCTTGCCGAAAACGAGAAGGGGGAGGTGGCTGTTGTCCCCGGCGCGTGGAGCGGCTTTGAGTTCGATTTCAGCCGGGCGGTCGTCTTCTACCCTCTCGACGGTCTGACTCTTGAGAACGCCGACTTCTCTGCGGCGAAGTTCTGCAACGGTTCAGATTTCAGCGGGGCAGCTTTTGTGGGCGATGCGAACTTTACCCGGACGGTCTTTGACCAGGATGCGCGTTTTAGCGACGTAACTTTCATGGGAACGGCGGACTTTAGTAACGCGCGCTTTGCTGGTGATGCGTTCTTCCGCTGGGTGGCATTCAATGCTAATGCTGACTTCCGCGAGGCTTCTTTTGGAGGGCACGCTGACTTCCGCGATGCTGCATTTACGGCAGATGCGGGCTTTAGCGGTGCTTCCTTTGAAGGGAACGCTGGGTTCTTTAGGTCGTCTTTTGGCGGTAATGCAAGCTTCTTCAGGACGGATTTTGCGGGAGTTGCGGAGTTCCGTGAGGCGGTCTTTGAGGGGCATGCCGGGTTTAACGCGGCAACCTTCTACGGGGATGCACACTTTAGCCGGGCTACGTTTGAGGGGCTCACTGGGTTCCGTGATGCGACATTTGAGGCAGGCGCGGAGTTCTATGGTGCGTCCTTTGTGCAGACTGCTGATTTCTGCGATGTGTCTTTCGTGAAGAGCCCGCCGGTCTTCGCTGTTGAGGATGCTGACTCGGGCGAGATGCGCCGGGCTCGATTTGCTACGCTGTCTGCTGGTCAGGAGGCGCATAACTTCGCGGTGTACGAGGGCAGCCAGCCTATTCTACTGGGTACAGCTGGGCTGAACGGTGTGGGCTATCGCATCCCGGTCGGGGCGGTGCTCTTCGACCCGGATTCCTGGGATGAACGGCAGAAGGAGTACACGCGCCTGAGTGAGCCCGCACAGTAATATCCAGAGGCCCCGCCACGGTGAATATGTGGTGGAGCGTTTGTGTATGGCCGTTGGAAGCGCATGTCAGACAGATTTGCACTATGCTGAAAGGTGGCCGTTCCTCTCAGCGAAGACAGGAGAAAACATTGCCAAACAACGAAGCTTCATCAGGGCAACGGGGCAAAGCCTCATCTCGTTTCAAAAAATGGCTCAGAGAAAAATATCCACGTGTGTATGGATTCTTCTTCTCCGAAACGCCATTTTATATTCATCATTTCTTTGGGCTCCTTGTAAGCCTTGGATTCCTCGGGGGATTCCTTGCACTTACGGTCCCCTTGTGGAAATCTTGGGCTGAGATTCCCTACATAGGCTTCATAGGCTCTTTTTTAAGTTCTTTTATCCCGCCTTCTGATGCTGACAAATACCCGGATGGCAAAGTAATCACCGATCTTCGTCAGCATATTCTCTACATAACTGGCGGTATCATCGCTATCTTGACTCTTCTGCAGACTAACTGGAAGAATCAGGGTGACCGCCTCAAAATTGATGCCGACATCAAGAAGAATGAGGAAGATGTTAAGAAGAGCGAGCGAGACCATGTACGCCAGGTGCACGCCGAACGCCGTAGCCGCTACTCCAAGGCTGTAGAACAACTAGCAAACGAGAAAGCAGCCGTTCGTCTAGGCGGTATCTATACCCTTGTGAGTTTGGTCGATGAATGGCTCACTGATGACACTCTCAGTCCTGAAGAACGGCAAAAAGAAGGTCAGGTTATTATCAATAACCTCTGCTCCTACGTTCGTTCTCCATTTCCCCACACTGAACTTAGGGAGCTCTTCGAAAAAAATAATTCAGAAGAAAATATTCCCGGAGATATCAGGGACGAAATCCTCCAAAAACAAGCGCTGTTTCGCGAAGAGCAAGATATCCGAAGCACCATTCTGACGGAAACCATAAACAGACTCAGTAACAAAAGAGATAATTCTGAAGCCGAGAAGAAAATTCCCAAGAAAGGTCCTTGGTCAGATTTTTCATACAATTTTTCCGGAACACATTTTCTCTACAATGTCGATTTCCGTAATATTGTCATAAATTCCCGTATTAATTTTTCACATTCAATATTTGGATAGGTAATATCATTCTATAATTCAATCTTTGAAGGAGAAGTTTTCTTCGGGGGGTCAAAATTTGAAAAAACATCCTCATTTATCAATGTAGCTTTTAAGAAATCTTCATTATTTCATGAAGCAGAATTTAAAAGTGGGGTTAGCTTTCAAAAATCAACATTCAATGACTCCGCAATTTTCCACAGCACACTTTTCAGGAGCACGGCAAGCTTCGCATCAACACATTTTAAAGAAAAAGCAGATTTCAAAGATGTAAATTTCACAGGACACACAATTTTCTCTAGGGCCATTTTCGAAAAGGAGGCTATCTTTACCGATGCAAATTTCAATAAAATTATCTCCCCTAGAGCAAATCCATCTGATGCAACCGCAGATTTCAATGGCGCAACTTTTGAAAAGTTAGCAGATTTCAGAGGTGCTTACTTTGAAGGATTTGCCAATTTTAGTGAAGCTAATTTCGAAAGTGATGCAGATTTCATCAGTATTACATTTAATGAATTCGATGGATTTATAGATTTTACCGATGCTACATTCATAAGTTCTGCAAAATTCATAAATTCAACATTCTTTGGCAGTATGGGTTTCTATGGTGCAAGGTTCATCAACAAAGAACCACGTTTTGCATTCCCTAGTTCATCAATACTTATGGCACGTTTCTCATGTAGTGTCACCCCAGAAAGTTATATATTCGGCGCCTCCTCCCTTAGCCCCTATAAAATTCAACTCGGACAATCTGAAATCAACGGTAAAAAGTTCATAGTTCCCGAAGGAACCATACTTTTTGATCCTAAATCTTGGGATGAAGAAAAGCAGAAATATACTCGCGTCAGCGAGCCCGCAAAACCTCTTGAAAATTCAGACACTAGGGCAGAAAAGCCCGCTGAGTAAGGCTCACCGCTAAAGAAGGCCCCGCCGAACCACGTCGGCGGGGCCTTCACGTCTGTTCAGGGGTGACTCACTGCAGGCCGCTGTGCACTATGCTGAAAAGTGACCGTTTCTCTCAAAGTAGACAGGAGAACTAGACACATGCATTTAGAACCAACGGAGGCCTGGCACCTACTTCACATATGCGCAGCATTGATTGCCATTTTCTTGCTCGCTGTACATCTCATCAAACTAGCTGTACATCTCATCAAACTAAAGAAGAATGTACCCCTGTTCTACTTCTGGCTTGGTGCAATCGCGGTCTTGGGCGGAGCCGCAGCTTTCTTCTTGCCCATCGCAGTTAACTCAGGTTTTGCTAAAGAAGATGATGGTTCAGCTCTTCGCCAGGCTATTCTCTACACCACCGGTGGTCTTCTAGGTGTCATTACTCTTGGTGAAACTCACCGAAAGAATAACCAGGAAAAAGAGAAAAACGAGAATGACCATACTCGCCAGGTGTATGCGGAACGACGTAGCCGCTATACCACGGCTGTAGAACAGCTAGCAAATGAAAAAGCAGCCGTCCGTCTAGGTGGCATCTATACCCTTGTGGGCTTGGTCGATGAGTGGCTTGCTGATAAAACTCTTAAGCCAGAAGCGACACAAAAAGAAGGACAGATTATTATCAATAATCTCTGCTCCTATATTCGCGAACCTTTCACTGAAGCAGACTATCTTATTGAAAAAACAAACATTGCAACATATTTTGAGGATAACTATCTTACCCCACAGCATTATGACGAAACTGATTCAATCGATAACGATCCCCTTGATAGCATTAGGTTAATGTATTCCGATTTAAAAATTCCAGCACCCATCAAGGAAGAATCAGAAGTTCGAAAATCGATTATTCAAGAAATAACAAACAGGTTAAAAAAACACACAGGTAAGATAAATATTCAAAACACATTCGACAATAAATGGAGTGCTTTTAACTATGATTTCAGCAATGCACACTTCTTCTATGCATTCGATATTAGAAATACAATTTGGCGGGGCACTCTGGACCTATCAGGGGCATACTTTACAAACGACGTATACTTAACCAACTGCACAGTTACCACTGGCGCCACCCTGGAGGGCACAAAGTTTGGAGGGATAAACATTGAGTGCGAGACTGAGTTTAGCAAAATATCTCCAACCTGGAATGTCATATTATTCAATACTAAATTCACAAAAGGTAGCAACTTCACAGACGTTAATTTCACCAACAAATCCTTATTCGCCAAATTAACATTCACTACACCTTCATATTTCACAAAAGCTATTTTTAATTGCCCGGCAGATTTTATGGACACAACCTTTAAACCCGGAACTTGTTTTGATGACGCAATATTTAAAGACGAAGCCTCCTTTAATAACAAAAAAATCCAGTGTGGCATTTCCTTTAAAAACGCTAAGTTAAATAGTAATTTCTATCATAATTTCTCCGGAATAGACAAAATCGGAATAGTAAAATTAGCAGGAGATAATCAAGAAGTAACAGAGTGTGAAATACCAGTAGGAGCTCGTCTCTTCGACCCCGATTCCTGGGATGAAGAGGCACAGAAATATACTCGCGTCAGTGACCCTGCGGAACCTCTAGATAATTCCGATAGCGGAGAAGAAGACAAATCAAAATAAAGCTCACCTCTAAAAGGCCCCACCGGCCCCCACACCGGCGGGGCCTTTTCGCGCCCGGGGCCGGTTGCGGCAGCACCCGGCGGCGAGCGCATCCGCCCATCATAGAACCACCCGCAAAGCCACCCCGAGCACCCACCGCGCCCAACCATCCGCCACCCCACCGATACACTAGAACCATGTACCGAATCATGACTGTCTGCACCGGCAACATCTGCCGCTCCCCCGTCGGCGAATACCTCATCCGCCAGCACGCCCAAGAAGCCGGCGTGCCCGTCACCGTCACCTCCAGCGGCATCAGCAACGAAGAAGAAGGCAACCGCATCGACCCGCGCGCCGCCGCGCAGCTCACCACCCGCGGTATCGACCCGTCCGCGCACCGCGCCAGCGTCTTCACCGTCGAGGACTTCGACCGCAACGACCTCATCCTCGCCATGGACGCACCCCACTACCTGCGCCTCAAATCCCTCGCCCGCAACGAGGACGACAAGGCCAAAATCCGTATGATGCGCAGCTTCGACCCGAAGGTCACCACCACCCACCTGGACCAGCTCGGCATCTACGACCCCTGGTACGGTAGCGAACGCGACTTCGTGTACACCACCGGCCTCATTGACGCCGCCGCACGCGGCCTCATCAACCACCTCAAGCAGGAAGGCGACGCGCAGTGAGTCAGCGTATTCCCCTGAACCAGAACCGCCGCGTCACCGGCACCACCGAAATCCTGGAACTCTGCAAAGACATGCTGCGCCTGGAGCACGGCATCGGCAACGACTTCGACATGGACACCGCCGAATTCACCGAATTCCGTGCGCAGTTCCTCGCCGACTTCGCGCAGATCCCGCTGATCATCGGCATTGACGGCCGTAGCGGCACCGGCAAAACCAGCCTCGCCACGCAGCTTGAGCAGGAGCTCACCGCCGCCGGGCACAGCGTGCACGTGCTGCACCTGGACGACTTCTACCCCGGCTGGGACGGCCTCTTCGACGGCGTGGAGGCGTGGGACGCGCTATCCGTGCAGCTGACCGAGGGTATTGCCGGAACCTACACCCCGTGGGATTGGGAGGCGGGCGCCCCCGGTGAGGTGCGCACCGTCGACCCGGCGGCTACGCAGGTCATCATCTGTGAGGGTGTCGGCGCGATTGCGGGCGCCTGCGAGGTGCGTATTCTCGCCACCGCCCCGGACGAGGTGCGTTACGAACGCGCCATGGCTCGTGACGGTGACACGTTCCGCCCGCACTGGGAGCGCTGGGCGGCACAGGAGGAGGCGCTGCTCGCCGAAATCCCGGAGGACTACGCGACCGTGGACTTCATCTACGACAGCGCGGCGCAGTAGCAGCCGCCTGCAAGACAGTAGGGCCCAATGCTTGGTGTATCTCGAAGCATTGGACCCTACGGCTATTCAGAGGCAGTTTTACTCAGGCGCAGTTTTACTGAGGCATGGGAGCCGGGCTAGCGGATTCCATGCGGTCTTTATCCCAGTAGGTTGAGGTACTGCTCGGCGCGTGCGTGGAGGCAGTGCCGTCTTTTTCGCTACCCGGGTTGTTGTTAGAAAGCACAGCAAGGATTACGAGCAAGACGCAAGCTATGAGCAGTAGGATGCATAGCAAATATTTGTAATAGTGGTTGCGCATCTGAGGTTGTCCATCCGGTCGTATCGCGTGGTATGACCAACGTAGATTATGCAGTTGAACCGAGCAATGCTTCTCAAGAATATTTCTCAAATATTTCTGCATGGGCTGGGGGGACTGAGCGGCAGGCTAAAACAAACCGCTCAAGGGGCGGTGTTATCCGTAAGCGACATCAGGGTGTCCGAAGCGAAGCGAGGACGGGTGCCCCTGTAGGAGCGTGGATAACACCGTCCCTTCTGCGTACCCTCTGCTATCCTGTCTCTCCCAGCTCAAAAAATATCAAACATTTAACTTACGAAGCCACCCCCAATTCTGCTACCGTGAACAAGTTGTGCTTCCAGCCTGCGCAAACTCACCCCCGGATCCGGTACCGCCGCATCCATGTCTTGTAGAGCCGCAGGCGCCGTTGCACGCGCATCACGCAGAAAGAAAAACTAAGACTAATGTCTTCGAAGTCGACTAAGCCCTCCTTCGGGCTATCGCCCCTTTTCATTGTTGTTCTGGCGCTGTTGACCGCTATCGCACCGCTCGCCACGGACATGTACCTGGCGGCGCTGCCCTCAGTCGCTGAGAACCTGAACACGACCAGCACGAACGCGTCCCTGACGTTGAGCGCGTTCATGGTTGGCATGGCGCTCGGTCAGCTGGTTGTGGGTCCGCTGTCGGATAAGACGGGCCGCCGCAAGCCGCTGCTGATCGGTGCGGTGGTTTGTTTCATTGCGACGGTGGCGTGTGGTTTCGCGCCGAATATTGAGCTGCTGATTTTTGCGCGTTTCATGATGGGCTTCACCGGTTCGATTGGTGCGGTACTGGCGCGTTCCATCGTGGCTGATACGACTGAGGGTCTGGCGACCGCTAAGCTCATGGGCGTCATGATGATGATTAACGGCTTCGCGCCGGTGCTTGCGCCGCTGTTTGGTGGCTGGGTGCTGTCGTGGGGTAGCTGGCGCGATATTTTCCATGTGCTGGGCGTGGTTACCGCGATTATGATGCTCGGCGTGATCTTCGTGATTAAGGAGACCCTGCCGGTGGAGGAACGCTACCAGGGCACCGCCCTGAGCGTGTACTCGGAGCTGCCGAAGGTCTTCAAGATTCGCCGCTATCTGGGTTTCATGCTGACGATGTGCTTCGCGTTTGGTGCGCTGTTCTCGTATATTTCCGGTTCGACGTTTGTGTTGCAGAAGATTCTGGGGTTGTCCGAGACTGAGTTCACTATCGTGTTCGGTGTGAACTCGATTGGTATTGTGCTGTTCAGCGCGATTGCGACGAAGCTGGTTGGTCGTGTAGCGCAGCGCCGCATCGTGAATGTCGGCGTGGTGAGCCTGCTGGTGGTGTCTTCGCTGCTGGTGGTTAGCTTCCTTGTCGGTATTTCGCTGGTGCCGACGCTGGTTCTGCTGTTCCTGCTGACCAGCTCGTGCGGCCTGATTTTTGGTAATGCTTCGGCGTTGGCGTTGAACGAGGCGCGCCACATGGCGGGTAGTGCTTCGGCGGTGATGGGTACGGTTCAGGCGATGCTGGGTGCGTTGGCGGCGCCGCTGGTGTCGTTTGCCGGTGAGCATGAGTACCTGCCGATGGGCTTCTCCATTTTTGGTTTCGCGGTCCTGACGGCGCTGGTGCTGTGGACTACGCCGCGTAAGGATTCGGACTACTCGGCGGACGGTTTGAGTCACGGCGCTGGTGAAGGTCAGGGCGCGCCGGCGGCGGGCCACTAGCCTGTTGTTGACTTTTGTGTAGCTAAAGCCCCGGATGGGCGACCCGCTGAGGGATGCGCGTCCGGGGCTTTGCTGTGTTTGTTGTAGTAGTTAGGGAGGCGCCCGCACTCTTCCTTCGCTCCTACAGGGGCACCCGCCCTCGCTTCGCTTCGGGCACCCTGATGTCGCTTCAGGAAGGTACGGCACCTCCGCACTCAGCCTGCAGACAGCACAAAGGGACGGCATCATCCTCGCTCCTACAGGGGCACCCGTCCTCGCTTCGCTTCGGACACCCTGATGTCGCTACGGATAATACCGTCCCTTTGTGTATGCACTTAGCTCTGCTGCGCCAGGTAGTTCAACAGGGTGGCGGTCAGCTCCGGGTCATGCGCCAGCGCCGTGCCGTTCAGGTGAGTCACCGGCGCAATCAGACGCACCGAAGACGCCAACCATACGCCGTCCGACTCGAACAAATCCTGCGGGTAGAGCGGACCGAAGCCCAGCTCCCAACCAGCCTGGCGTGCCGCCTCGAACACCGCGCCCTGCGTGGTGCCGGGCAGGATGCCGTGGCTCGGCTCAGGCGTGTACAGCACCTTCTTGCCGTCCTCAATCTTGGCAACCAGCACCGAGGAGGTGGCACCCTCCAGCACACGACGCTCGTCGGTGATGAAGATAGCGTCATCCGCGCCGCGCTCCTGCACATACCGCAGAACCGCCATGTTCACCGCGTAGGAGAGAGTCTTCGCACCCGCCAGAAGCCACGGGTAGGCGCTGTTGTCCATCGGCTCGTGGCCGCGCGGCAGCAGCATCGCCTTCACGCCCTCGGTGCGGCGCTTCACGATGGAGGCAGGCACCGGCGACGCCATAATCAGCGTGTACGGGCCCGGCTGCATGGAGGTCACCGCCTGGGTGGGGCCGCGCGAAATAATAATCTTCACGATGTGCTCTTCACCCAGCGCAGTCTCGGCGCCGGCAGTTGCCTCACGCATGAGGCGCTCCACCGCCGAACGTAGAATCTCGGGTTCCGGGTCGGGCAGATCCAGCATGCGCGCCGACGACTCGAGGCGGGACAGGTGCATGCCGAGCTTACGCACGCGACGATTGACGGACAGCATGGTCTCGAAGACGCCGTCGCCGCGGGTGAAGCCCTGATCATCAACGCTGATGAGGGGCACGGACGGGTCAACGAAGATGCCCTGCGGGTTCTGCTCGTTCAGAAGAATAACGGTACTAGACATAGTCTTATTGTACGTTCGCAGCCGAACCGTAGGCAGGAGGTGCCTGTACCTTCCTGAAGCGACATCAGGGTGCCCGAAGCGAAGCGAGGGCGGGTGCCCCTGTAGGAGCGAAGGAAGGGTGCGGGCGCCTCCCTAACCACGTCCAGAGCAGAGCAAACTAGGCCCAGAGGAACTGGATCGTACCCGCCGCAATAGACGCACCGTACGCAACAGCGATAATGACGGCGGCTGCAATGCTCACGTGCACGTCACGCGGCGAATAGGACGGCACACGAGCCCAGGTGCGTTCACCTGCACCGAAGCCGCGCGCCTCCATGGTGATAGCGAGGCGGGAGCCGCGGCGGATAGCCTGCACGAGCAGGGCGAAGCTTTGCCCGCCGAAGGTTTGGGCGCGTCCGGCGAGGGATTGGCCTGCGCCGAGTCCGCGGGCGCGTCGTGCCTGGCCGAGGGCGTTCCATTCGGCGAAGAGGATGCCGACGAGGCGCAGGGCGGCGACGGTGGCGAGCACGAACCGGGAGGGCAGTTTGAAGGTTTGTGCGAGGGAGTCGCCGAGGTCGGTCGGGTCGGTGGTGAGCACGAACGCGAGGGTGGGTAGGACCATGGCGAGGGAGCGGATCATCATGGCTGCGCCGACGGCGGCGGAGTCGGTGGTGATGCTGTTGAAGCCGAGGTCGAGGATGGTGGTGCCGCTTTTGGCGCTGAGCATGGCGACGGACCAGCCGGTGGTGATGACGGCGATGAGGATGGGCCAGAAGCGGGCGAGGACGTTGACGGGTCGGAATCCGACGAGGATGAATCCGAGCAGTTCGAGGGCGAAGAGGATTCCGGAGGTGAGGGGGTCGCGCACGATGAGTGCGGCGATGATGAGGGCGAAGGAGACGATGAGTTTTACGCCGGCGTTGAGGTTGCTGAAGTAGCTGGTTCGGTCGATGGTGCCGAAGAAGTCGGTGTTCATGCGTTCTCCTTTCCGGGGGTTGCGATGGCTTCGAGGGTGATGTGGTTGCCGCCGAGTGCGGCGGTGTAGTCTTCGTCGTGGGTGATGGAGATGACGGCGGTGCCGCCTGCGAGTAGTTCGCGGATGAGGTCGACGAGTTCTGCCCAGGTTCGTGCGTCTTGGCCGAAGGTGGGTTCGTCGAGGATGAGGATTTTGGGTGCGGTGGCGAGTGCGGAGGCTACGGAGAGTCGTCGTTTTTCGCCGCCGGAGAGGGTGAATGGGTTCGCGTCAAGTAGGTGGGTGAGGCGTAGGCGGGTTGCGAGTTCGTCGGTGCGGGCGGTGAGGTCGTCTTCGTCGAGGGGTTCGCGGGTGAGTGCGGCGAGTCGGCGGGGGCCGAGTTCGAGTTCTTCGCGTACGGTTCCGCGGATGAATTGGTATTCGGGTTCTTGGAAGACGTAGCCGATGCGGCTGAGCATTTGGGCGGGGGTCCAGGTGGGCACGTCCCAGTGGGCGCGCTCGCCGCCGTGGTTACCGCCGTGGTTACCGCCGTGGTTACCGTCGTAATTGCGGAGCGCGTCGGTGGCGGTGAGGGTGCCGTCGGGCGCGGTGAGGAGCCCTGCGAGGGTGAGGGCTAGGGTTGATTTGCCGGCGCCGTTGGGGCCGAGCACGCTGAGGTGTTCGCCGGCGTGCAGGGTGAGGTTGATGCCGCTGCGCAGGACGGGCAGGTCGGTGGGTGCGGGTGCGGGGGTGTCGCCGAGGCGTTTGATGGTGCGTCGGCGTGCGCGTCGTTGTTTGGGGGTGGGTTGTGCGCGGGTGATGCTGAGGTTTTCGGCGCGGAGTAGCGCTTCGCCGTGCTTGTTATCGCCCGCAGCGTCGCCGCCCGCAATATTACCGGTCTGCGGTGCACGCGGCACGTAGTTGGGTACCCACACGCCCGCGTCGATGAGTTCTTGGCGGGCTTCGGTGAGTACGGTGTCGGGTGCGCCGTCGTGGGTGATGGTGCCACCTTCGCCGAGCACGATAATGCGGTCCATGTGCGGTGCCCAGATGCTCACGCGGTGTTCTACGACGAGCAGGGTCGCGCCGGTCGCCTCCGCGGCGGCAAGAATGCTGTCGCGTACTTCCTGCACGCCGGAGGGGTCGAGGTTGGCGGTGGGTTCGTCAAGGATCATGGCGCCGGGGTGCATCGAGAGGATGCCCGCCAGGCCGAGGCGCTGTTTCTGTCCGCCGGACAGTGCGCTGCTGGGGTGGTCGAGGGCTAGGTGGTTGAGCCCTACTGCGGTGAGGGCTTCGGTGACGCGGCCCCAGATTTCTTCGCGGGGTACGCGCAGGTTTTCGGGGCCGAACGCGACGTCGTTGCCGACGGTTGCCATGACGATGGAGGATTCGGGGTCCTGCTGCATCATGCCTGCGGTGCCGCGTGCTTCGGCGGGTGCTTGCCCGTTGATGGTGATGGTGCCGCCGGCGGATTCGCCGTCGTCATCGTGGAGCACACCGGCGATGGCGTGCAGGAGCGTCGATTTGCCGGCGCCGGAGGTGCCCAGTAGCAGGACTTTTTCACCGGGGTTGATAGTGAGGTTGAGTCCGCTGATGACGGGTTCTGGGCGTCCGGGGTGGTGCCAGCTGAAGTTGTTGAGCTCGATGCGCGCCCCGCGCGGTGTTGCTTCCATGATGGTTCCTTAGCCTTTTGTGCGGCTGCTGTTGTGTGCCGAGTGGTGACTCGTTGTGAGTGACTCGTGGTGAGTGACTAGTTGGTGGCTAGTTGCTGGTGGTTAGCGGCGGGTCTTGCCGGATGCCAGCGAGGAGAGCACACCGGTCTTGGCGAGGTTCTGCACGAGAATCCATGCGAGGAAGCCTGCGATGACTGCGCCGGAGATGACGGAGCACGCTACGTAGATGATTGCCTTGACCGGTTCCATGTCGGGGTAGTAGATGAAGATTTCGTTACCGCCCATGAACAGGCCGCAGAGTGCACCGGCGAAGATGGCGACGGTTGCGTTCCAGCGGCGGTAGCCGAAGATTGCGAAGGCAACTTCTGCGCCGATGCCCTGGATGAGGCCTGCGAGCAGGATTTCGCCGCTCCATGCGCCGCCGGTGAAGAGTACGGAGATGAATGCTGCGACGATTTCGCAGAAGAGTGCCGCACCGGGCTTGCGGATGAGCAGGCCGCCGAGGGTGCCGCCGAGCAGCCATGCGCCGCCGATGAGGGGGCGGAATTCGGGTGCTGCTACGAGTGCGGTTTTGGTGGCGGGGGAAACTGCGATGTCCCAGATCCAGAAGATGACGGCGCAGGCTACTGCGATAACTGCGGCGATGACGATTTCGTTGACTCGCCAGCGCAGGTTCGGCTTCTTCGCTTCTGCCTGTGCGGGTGCCTGGGTAGATGCCTGGGAGGCGGGGGTTGCGTTCTGTGACATTGATGGTCCTTCCGTCGTTGGAAGGGGAATGTCCTCGCCCTCTGATTGGACGAGGGCATTGAGAAGAAATTCGACTCCCTACGCCGGTACTAACCGGATCAGGTTCGAGGGTCTGCTTAGCACTCTCAGCGCCTCGGTGGCGCTCCCCTGTCGTGTGGGGTTCCTTGTCCGTACCGTTTTGGTGCGGGTGGAAGCCCAGGTTCGATTGTAGGCGTGTCTGGCTGTTCGCGCCAATTTGCCGCTTTTTGTTTTCTTCTTCTGCCCACATTACAGAATTGCACGGTGTACAATTTTGGGACGGAGCGGCTCCAAGGCGGCACGAACGCCTTAAACCCTATACGCTAGGGAGTGGCGCTCTTTTCTCACCCCAACCCCGAAGGGGTTCACGGGCAGGACGCCGCATCGTATACAGCTAAGGAGATACACATGAACCCCGTCGCTAAGCTTGCTATTGCGGGTATCAACATGGGCGCTGCTGCCCTGGTTGGTAAGGGCCTGGGCGCAGCCTGGACCAAGGCTACCGGTAACCAGCCTCCCGCCATTTCCCACGAGTCTGAAGACACCCTGCGTCAGGTCATCCTCTGGACCGTTCTGACCTCCGTCGTGGGTGCTGTGGTGAGCTTCGGTATTGCTCGCCTGCAGCGTCGTTTCTTCAACTAAGACTTTGCGCCTTCCGCGCGAAAGTTCATGAACTAGGCGGTACGTATCTCCACTCGGTACGTACCGCCTGGTGTTCCTTCTTCAGCACGCCCGCCCCACTTCAGCCGGTTTCATGCCGCCGCTACGCTGAAGCGCCACCTCGGCATCCGAAAGCACAACTATGACTATTTCTTCTCCCCGCCGTAAGGCGAAGGCTCAGCGTAGGGTCGTTGACCACGCGAACAGCCGCCGTTCGGTCGCGTCCTGGGTCATGTGGGATGTTGGTTCGTCGAGCTTCGACTCGATTATGACGACCTTCATCTTCACCGTGTACCTGACCAGCAGCTATTTCGGTACGCCCGAAGAGACCTCTTCGGCGCTATCTTTGGGTCTGACCATTGCCGGTTTCCTCATTGCGATTCTGGCGCCGGTGACCGGTCAGCGTAACGACAAGTCCGGCAGGGGCATCTTCTGGCTCGGTGTGAACACCATGTTGCTGGTCGGTTCGATGGCGGCGTGCTTCTTCGTGGGCCCCACTCCGCAGTACCTGTGGCTGGGTGTCACCCTGATTTCTGCGGCGAGCGTGTTCAGCGAGTTCGCGTACGTGAACTATAACGCCGTGCTGCCGCGTATCTCCCACCCGGAGAATATCGGTAAGATTTCGGGCGCCGGATGGGCTGCCGGCTACATTGGCGGCATCCTGGCACTGGCTGTGGTGCTGTGGGGTTTTGTGCTTACCCCCGAGGTGCTCGGCCTGACCACCGATAACGCCCTGAATATCCGTGCGGTCGCGCTATTCGCCGCCGCCTGGTGTTTGATCTTCTGCGTGCCGCTGCTGGTGCGTATGCGTACCCGCGAGCGCTTCCTGCCGGAGGTGCTGCCCACCCGCGAACTGCGTTTCCTGGAGCTCGGTATGGAGCGTCTCTCCCCGGCTCGTCAGGGCGGTCTGCTCGCCTCCTACAAGGCGCTGTGGCGCACCATTAAGCGGCTGAAGATGACGTCCCCGCAGACCCTGTGGTTCCTGATTGCTTCGGCGGTGTTCCGTGATGGTCTGTCCGGTATTTTTACGTTCGGCGGTATTCTTGCGGCGGGCACGTTCGGTTTCAGCACTTCCGAGGTGATCCTGTTCGGTATTGCCGGTAGCGCTGTCGCGGCGGCTGGCGCGATCCTGGGCGGCTACCTGGATGACTACCTGGGCCCGAAGGCGATTATTGTTATCTCGCTGGTCGGCATTATCTTGGCGGCTACCCCGCTGATGTTCTTCCCCGAACCGGGCGTGTTCTGGGTATGCGCCCTGCTGTTGTGCCTGTTCGTGGGCCCGGCACAGTCGGCGTCCCGCACCTTCCTGGCGCGTCTAGCGGATCCCGGTACTGAGGGTGAGCTGTTCGGCCTGTACTCGACCACGGGTCGTGCCACCAGCTTCCTGGCACCGATGCTGTTCGGTCTGTGCGTGAGCATCATGGGCGCGCAGATTTGGGGTGTGCTCGGTATTCTGATCGTTGTGGTGGCGGGTCTGCTCCTGCTGCTGCCGGTGAAGGCGCCCGGTCCGTTGCGTATGCGTGCGGCGCGCCGCGAGCAAAAGCGTGAACAGAAGCGCCGCAACAAGGCAGCCCAGTAAGGCGTCGTGGGGCTAAGCGTCCTTGCAAACCCCGCAAATACAAGCCCGCAAACGCAACCTTGCAAACACACAGGGAGGGGCGGGTAGAAGATTATCTTCTACCCGCCCCTCCCTTGTGCTTAAGCAGTGCCTATCGAGCAGCGCCTACCAAGCGGAGCTCAGTAAGCCGCGGTGGCTAGTCCTCCACCACGTCGTCCTCATCGTCAGCGACAGCATCCTCAGAGGAATCCAGCGCGATCTGCTGCTCCTCCTCATCCAGAACCTCATCGCTGGTCATCTGAGCCCAGGTCGCGTCATCAATCAGCGGATCATCAATCACACGGACCCACAGCATCGAACCAGCCGCCAGAGCGCTCAAGTTCTCGTCATACGCCTCCGCAGGCAGACCCTCAAAGATCTCAGCCAAACGCGCAAACAGGTCATCATACGAAATGTCGCCCTCAGCCTGCAGCCAGCACTCCGCCGCAAAATCAGACAGCTCATTCAGCTCAGTGTCACACAGCAGCAAGAACGGGCCGTCCTCACCCACACGCACACCCGAAGTACCCGGCATACGAGACACCGCAATCGTACCGTTCAAGAACACACCCGGCAGGTGATCCTCAACCGTGTACTTCTCCAGGTTCTCAACCTCATCAGCATTCGGCAGCTCACCACCATTCAGCAAATCCTGAACCAGCGGCAAAGTATCCTCAACCTCCGAGTACACCAGGCGCCACACGCCACCGCAACGCTCCACCAGCTTAGCCAGCGACACAACACCCTCAGGGTGACGCGCCAGACCCGAACTCTGCTCACTCAAGAACACCAGAGCCTCATGCAGCGGAACACGCTCAAAATACGGCTCAGAAGCCGACTCATCACGAGAAATGAACACAATACGCGACAGCTCATAGCTGAGGTCATCACGATCAACCACGTTCAGACCCAGATCCACCGGGTTCTGCTGATCCTTCGGCGCATTCGGGTCAACAATCACAGACAGCGGCTTCGGATACGGCGACACAACACCCTCATCCGAAATAATCGCAGTCTCATCAGTCAGATACGCAAACTTCGAACCCAAGAAACGCGACGCAGTCGTCTTACCGCTACCAGAAACACCCACCAGCGCAACAGCGCGCTTCGACTCAGGGTCACCAATAACAGCCGCATGCAGCATCACACCGCGACCAACCAGCTGCTCAATCATCGCCAACGTAATACGGCTCGTCAGATCCTGCATACCCGAATCATCATCAGCCACACGCAGCGTCGAAACCTTATCAAACGAACCCATCAACGGATTCGCCAAATCCATCACCGACTCATCAGTCGGCGCATGAACCAACATCACCTGATCAAAACGAGACAACGAAGCATACGCCTCATCAGGAGTATCAAAAAACTCCGGAGCAAGAGGCTCCCACGCCTTCTTAAAACGCTCCACAAAAGAGTCCGACATATCAATCAGATACAAAGAAACTTCCGCGCCAGCAACACGCAGAACAACAGGCTTCAGATTCATCAAAAATCCTTAGAGAGTGAGAGATAAAAACCCGCACGCGAGTGAACGCACGAGCACAACAGGCGAAAAACCGCCCAACGCGGGCGCACAAACACACAGCCTGCACGCCCGCACCCCAAAGCGGGAAAGACTAAGACTCCACAGAACCATCCGCAGGAATCATCGTCTGATGAAAATTCAAATAACTACGCGAAGCAGTCGGGCCACGCTGACCCTGGTACCGGTTACCATACGCGCCAGAACCATACGGATGCTCAGTCGGGCTACTCAAACGGAAGAAACACAACTGACCAACCTTAGAACCCGGCCACAACATAATCGGCAAAGTCGCCATATTCGACAACTCAAGCGTCACATGCCCCGAAAAACCAGGATCAATAAAACCAGCCGTAGAGTGAGTCAGAAGACCCAGACGACCCAACGACGACTTACCCTCCAAACGGGCAGCCACATCATCAGGCAGAGTCACCTTCTCATACGTAGAACCCAACACAAACTCACCCGGATGCAGAATAAACGGCTCATCAGGAGCCACCTCCACCAGGCGCGTCAAATCCTCCTGCGGCTGAGCAGGATCAATATGCGGGTACTTATGGTTATCGAACAGACGGAAGAAACGATCAATCCTCACGTCCACACTTGCAGGCTGAATCATCGACTCATCGAACGGATCAAGAACGATGCGCCCATCAGCAATCTCTTGACGAATATCGCGATCTGAAATAAGCACGCTTAAAGGATACCTGGCAAACACCACCCACGTGCAGGCATCCACCAGCCCCAGCACACAGGCCTACATCACATTTCAACCCCGCCACCCCGCACACAAACAGCCGCAACATATTTCACGCTCGACAAGCAAGCGCGATACACTGAAAAAGATGCGGCTGTAGCTCAATGGTAGAGCGCACGCTTCCCAAGCCTGATACGCGGGTTCGATTCCCGTCAGCCGCTCCACAAGCCCCGGACCTTATGGTTTGGGGCTTTATTTTTTAGGTTGGATGCGGTGGTTGGGCTCGGTTGGACGGGTCGAGGCGGTATGTTTCTTGCTCCTGCAGTAGGAGCGAAGGAAGTGTATAGCGTGCGCATGGGGCTACAGCAGACCCTTTCTCGATGAGCCCTCGGGAAAGTGCCCCGACGTTCCTACGGAACCACCACCATACCCGGCTGCCAACCCTCGTTTCCCGGCGAGCTGTCTGCGGCACCCAACCCGAAGGACACAAAACGATTACACCACTCCACAGGACTTGAGCAACCGCTACCGTACCGTTCCTGAACGGCTACCTTGCCAACATCAGCCACACCTATCCCAGGTCACAGAACGTGAAGCACCATAGCAGTTTGCCTTCGAGCGCACTCAAAGGTTTAGTGTAATTGATATGTTGGAAGAACGGTTAGAGCAAGCCCTTAGGCTCGCGATCGATCCACCCGGAGGGCTAAATACTGCGGCGTTGCGCGACCTGATCAGAGATGACGAGAACACTCAGTGGGATATCGCTACCACTGCCGAGTATTTGGGTATCAGCGCACATACGCTGCGCTATTACGAACGTGCAGGGCTGGTGAAAGTAGGACGCGATGCATCCGGCTATCGGCTTTACGATGCTGCGGCTGTACGGCGTTTGGTTTTTATTACCCGAATGCGGGTCTCTGGAATGTCGATTGCCCAACTCCAGCATTACATCTCCTTGGTTGAACAAGGTGCAGAAACAGTACAGGAGCGTCTTGATTTGATGCTGGAGCATCGCGACATCCTTCGACAACGAATAGAGGATCTTCAGTTATCGCTGGCAGCTACCGAATTCAAGATAGCAATGTATCAGAAAGGTTCCCATCCATAATGAGTGATCAGTACGATATTGATTCCGTCGATAACCAGCGACGTCGTGATCTTGGATTGCAGGTTCTCTCCCGTATCGACGGAGACGCTGGTCAGAGTGTTATCGAATCACTTTCCACGTCAAACCCTGCTTTAGGACACCACATCGCCGCATTTGCTTTCGGTGATATTTACGATAGGCCCGGTCTGGATGCACGCAGTCGCCAGCTAGTAACCATTGGCGTATTGACTGCATTAGGCGGATGCGAACCTCAACTTAAAGTTCATGTTGGAGCGGCACTCAATGTCGGGATTTCCGAAGAGGAAATTCAGGAAGCTATCCTGCACGCCTCAGTGTACTGCGGCTTTCCACGAGCACTGAACGCTACTTTCGCAGCACAGGAAGCAATAGACTCACGGCGGAACTACGACAGGTAAGTTGATAACGCCACTCCGGACACTTCCTGGCAGGGCCGGAAACCTTTGTATCCAGAGTGACGTTCTATTGGAGC
>ERZ1674236.105-NODE-105-length-22531-cov-23.333823_pt1 | contig 22531 bp, 15 predicted proteins | sample MGYA00581210_ERZ1674236 | MGnify/ENA primary metagenome ERZ1674236 (study PRJEB41354, sample SAMEA4873328) | human saliva metagenome | biome: human-associated habitat [ENVO:00009003]; feature: mouth environment [ENVO:08000002]; material: saliva material...
GAAGAAAAGATTTCTGAAAATTTTCAAGAAGTGAAAAAAATTGCGGCAGAGGTCGCGCCAGATTTGACGATTCATTACGGGGCAGAGATCTACTTTACGAATGATGTCTTGAAAAAACTGGAAGAAAAGATCATTCCACGTTTAGCTGAGACGCGCTTTGCGCTGATTGAATTCAGCATGGGAACGCCTTACAAGGACATTCATACCGCCTTGGACCGTTTGCTCCATCTAGGTGTGACACCGGTGGTGGCCCATATCGAGCGCTACAAGTGCTTGGAGAAAAATGAGGAGCGCGTGCAAGAGATGATTGACATGGGCTGCTACATGCAGATCAATAGTTCCAGCGTTCTCAAGCCTCGCCTATTTGGGGATGAGCAAAAACAACTGAAAAAACGAGCTCGGTACTTCTTAGAAAAAGACTTGGTGCACTTTGTGGCCAGTGATATGCACAATGTGGATAAACGGCCGCCTTATATGGCAGAAGCCTATCGCTTGATCAAGGAAGAATACGGAGAACAACGAGCACAAGCTCTCTTTGTCAGCAATCAAGAACTCTTGTTAGCGGATGAATTAATCTAACCAGGAAACAGGTGGAGAGATCCACATGAAGGAGTAATTAGGAAATGAACAATCAAGAAAATCAAGCAGTGGAAATTGATGTTTTCGCTATGCTGAAGACCCTATGGAAACGCAAGTTTTCGATCGTTTTGGTCGCTCTTGTCTTTGCCATTGCAGCATTTGGCTACAGTGCCTTTTTAGCCAAGAAAGAATACCAAAGTACTAGCCGGATCTACGTGGTCAGTCGTCAAAACCAAGACAACAATGCCTTGACAAACTCTGATTTGCAGGCTGGTTCTTACTTGGTTAAGGACTACCGTGAGATCATTCTTTCTCAAAATGTCTTGAGCCAAGCCATCGAAGAATTGAAACTCGATATGACACCTGCTGAATTGTCGAAAAAGATCAGTGTATCCGTTCCAACAGATACTCGTATCCTTTCGATCACGGCTAAGGACGGAGATCCAAAAGAAGCGGCTCGTATTGCCAATGGCCTTCGAAATGTAGCAGCTGAAAAGATCATTGCTGTGACCAAGGTGTCAGATGTTACGACCTTGGATGAAGCAGAAGTGCCTCAAACGCCTTCTTCACCAAATATCCGACGCAATGTCCTTCTTGGTTTTATTGCTGGAGCGGGCTTGATGGTGGTTCTCATGGTCGTAGTAGAAGTCTTGGACGATCGTGTTAAGAGACCAGAAGATATCGAAGAGTTGATGGGCTTAACCTTACTTGGTATTGTGCCAGATATTAAGAAACTGTAGACTGGGGATCGAATGAATACGTTAGAAATTTCAAAAAACAAATTGCAAGAAGTTCGGAAGGCAGAAGAGTACTTTAATGCCCTAGCGACGAATATCCAATTGAGTGGGGTGGACTTAAAAGTCATCGCCATCTCATCTGTTCAAGAAAATGAAGGGAAATCAACTACTTCAACTAACCTGGCCGTTGCCTTTGCGCGTGCGGGTTACAAGACCCTTTTGGTCGACTGTGATATCCGGAACTCTGTCATGACAGGGATTTTCCGTAGCCGTACTAAGATCCAAGGCTTGACCGACTTCTTATCTGGTCGTAGTCAATTGGACCAAATCTTGTATGCGACTGATTTTCCAAACTTGGATATCATCGAGTCTGGACAGGTAGCACCAAACCCAACAGGTCTCTTGCAAAGCAAGAACTTCACTGTGATGATGGATGCTCTGCGTGAGCATTTTGACTACATCATTGTCGATACGCCTCCAATCGGGGTCGTGATTGATGCGGCCATTATCGCCCAACGCTGTGATGGAACTGTCTTGATCACAGAATCTGGTGCCAATGGACGCAAGGCTGTCCAAAAGGCCAAGGACCAATTAGAACAAACAGGCACACCTTTCTTAGGAGTGGTGCTCAATAAATTTAACATTAAAGCTGCTGAGTATGGTTCATACGGTGGATATGGATCTTATGGAGAGTACGGGAAAAAGTAAAGAATAGGATTGAGGGAAAATGGGAGAAGAAAGAATCGAACTGGAAAAACTAAATATTGTTCTCTTTCAAAGTTTAGCTGTCCTATTTTCAGCTTACATTGTGAGTCTTTTTAAGGATGCAGAATACACGTCACAGACGATCGCCATTCTCTATCTCTTGCATTTTGTAGCCTTTTACATTAGCAATATTGCCTATCGTTTTTATAGCAGAGGTTACCTGGATGAGCTCTTTCAGGTCTTGAAATACAATGTATTTTTCGCGGTTGGAATCACCTTTACCTCTTTTATGCTCGATGGGGTCTTTTCCATTTCTCGTCGGGGGATGATCTACTTCTTTCTTTTCAATACGTTTTCCGTCTACATCATGGATCTCTTGCTCAAGAGATACCGGAAGTCTGTCTCACCGCGGCGGAAAAGTTCGAGAAAGATTTTTCTAATTACAGCGACCAGTCGGATGGAAAAGGTATTTGATATTCTGCATTCGCCCAGCCTTTATCATGGGGAATTGATCGGTGTCACCGTCATGGATGATACGAATTTTGCTCATTCAGGTGTACGGGTGGTGCAGCCGGACCAAATGATGAACTTTGTGACCAAGGAAGTGGTAGATGAAGTGTTTATCAATCTGCCAAGTGAGGACTACAGTATTAGTGACTTCGTCTCGGAGTTTGAGAGTATGGGGATCGATGTATCGGTCAATCTCAATGCCTTTAACTTCGCTTCTTTGGGGAATAAACGGGTTCGAGAAGTCGGGGGACTAAGTGTCGTTACTTTCTCAACCAATTTCTACAAACCGAGCCACGTCTTTGCCAAACGTCTCTTGGACATTGCAGGAGCCCTCTTTGGTCTCTTGATTTGTGGACTAGTGAGTATCGTTTTGGTCCCTCTAATCCGTAAAGATGGCGGACCTGCTTTCTTTGTACAAAAACGGGTCGGAAAGAATGGTCGGTATTTCAATCTCTATAAATTCCGCTCCATGCGCGTGGATGCCGAAGAGATTAAAAAAGATCTCATGGAACAAAATACCATGACGGGTGGCATGTTCAAGATGGAAAACGATCCACGGGTAACACCAATCGGACGCTTTATCCGTAAGACCAGTCTTGATGAATTGCCACAATTTTACAATGTGTTGATCGGTGATATGAGTCTAGTCGGAACTCGTCCTCCAACGGTAGACGAATACCAGGACTATACGCCAGCCCAAAAACGCCGACTCAGTTTCAAGCCAGGGATTACCGGCCTTTGGCAAGTGAGCGGACGCAGTGAGATTACAGATTTTGACGAAGTGGTCAAACTCGACGTTGCATACATGGATGGTTGGACGATCTGGAGAGATATTCAGATCCTGCTCAAGACCGTGAAGGTAGTACTTAGAAAAGAAGGAGCGAAGTAGGAAAATACCTACTTCGTCCTTTCCATGTTAGGAGAAAAATGACACAATCAATTTATATCGTTGGTTCCAAAGGGATTCCAGCAAAATATGGTGGTTTTGAGACCTTTGTTGAAAAGTTGACAGAATTCCAACAAGACAAGGATATCCAGTATTATGTAGCTTGTATGAGGGAGAATTCAGCAAAATCAGGGATTACTGCAGATACTTTCGAGCATAACGGTGCAATTTGCTACAACATTGATGTCCCTAATATTGGTCCTGCACGTGCTATTGCTTATGATATCGCAGCACTTAAAAAGGCGATTGAAATCGCAAAGGAAAACAAGGACGAGGCACCGATCTTTTATGTCTTGGCTTGTCGGATTGGTCCCTTTATTTCAAGGATTAAAAAGAAAATCAAGGCTATCGGAGGAACTCTGATGGTCAATCCGGATGGTCATGAGTGGCTTCGTGCCAAGTGGAGTCTTCCAGTTCGTAAATACTGGAAATTTTCTGAACAACTCATGGTCAAACATGCCGACCTTTTGATCTGTGACAGCAAGAATATCGAAGCCTATATTCAGAAGGATTATGCTAAGTATCAGCCACAGACGACCTATATCGCTTATGGAACCGATACAAGCAAGTCTATCCTGAGTAAAGAAGACGAGAAAGTACGGACTTGGTTTGCAGATAAGCAAGTTACTGAAGGGGATTACTACCTTGTTGTGGGACGTTTTGTACCTGAAAATAACTATGAGGCCATGATTCGTGGTTTTATGCAGTCAAACTCCCAAAAAGATTTTGTACTGATTACCAACGTAGAGCAAAACAAGTTCTATGAACAGTTGCGTAAAGATACTGGATTTGATCAAGATCCTCGAGTGAAGTTTGTAGGAACTGTCTATGATCAAGAATTGCTCAAATACATCCGTGAGAATGCCTTTGCATACTTCCATGGTCATGAAGTAGGTGGTACCAATCCATCTCTTCTTGAGGCACTAGAGTCTACTAAGCTCAACCTCTTGTTGGATGTTGGCTTTAACCGTGAAGTCGGTGAAGATGGGGCGCTCTATTGGAAGAAAGATCAATTGGCATATGTCATCGATCAGGCTGAACAAATGGATACTCAAGCAATCGAAGATCTCAATCAAAAATCAAGTCAACGGATTGCAGAAGCTTTTACTTGGGAAAAGATTGTAGCTGATTATGAGAAAGTATTTAAAGGTTAGAAATGCAGAAAATTTTATACCTCCACGCTGGTGCTGAAATGTACGGTGCTGACAAAGTGTTGTTGGAGCTTATTAAAGGATTAGATAAAGACGCTTTCGAAGCTCATGTCATCTTACCTAATGACGGTGTCTTAGTCCGTGCATTGGAAGAGATTGGTGCTAAGGTTAAAGTCATTGATTACCCGATCTTGCGTCGCAAATATTTTAATCCAAAAGGAATCCTTGAGTACTTTGGCTCTTATAACCATTACTCTAAACAAATTGCTCAATATGCCAAGGAGAATGGGATTACCCTTGTTCACAACAACACCACAGCGGTTCTTGAAGGAATTTACCTCAAGCGGAAGTTGAAACTTCCTTTGATTTGGCATGTGCATGAAATTATCGTCAAACCAAAAGCCATTTCAGATTTTATCAACTTTTTGATGGGGCGCTATGCGGATACGATTGTGACAGTTTCAAATGCTGTAGCCAACCACGTCAAGCAGTCTCGTTTTGTAAAAGATGATCAAGTTCAAGTCGTCTATAATGGTGTTGACAATGCGGTCTATCAGGTGATGGATCCTAGCGTGGTCCGTGACCAATTTGGGATCGCGCAGGATGCTTTGGTTATCGGTATGGTTGGTCGAGTGAATGCTTGGAAAGGGCAAGGAGACTTCCTAGAAGCTGTGACGCCAATCTTACAGGCTAATCCAAAAGCAGTAGCCTTTTTAGCCGGTAGTGCTTTTGAGGGGGAGGAGTGGCGCGTGGATGAGTTGGAAAAAGCTATTTCTAACTCACCAGTAGCTGGACAAATCAAGCGAATTGACTATTATAGCAAGACGACAGAACTCTATAATATGTTTGATATCTTTGTCTTGCCAAGTACCAATCCAGATCCATTACCAACAGTCGTACTAGAAGCCATGGCTTGTGGCAAACCTATAGTGGGTTACCGTCATGGCGGTGTCTGCGAGATGGTCAAGGAAGGTGAAAACGGTCTTCTTGCTACACCGAATCAGCCTAGAGAATTGTCTAAGGCTATTCAAGAATTAGCTAACAATACCGAGAAGAGAGAGCAATTTGGTAAGGCCTCTGTCCAACGCCAAACAGAGTTATTTTCGTTAGAGAGTTATATCAAGAATTTCTCAGATTTGTATAAAATATAGAAAATTAAGATTATGAATAAAATAGATTTTGTTGTTATTTGGGTAGACGGTGGAGATCCTATTTGGCAAGCTAAAAAGGCTGAATACTCTAAGTCTGTGGATACTTCTAAAAAAAGTATGAACTCGGTTAAGGCTTATCGTGATTGGGGAACCTTTAAATACTGGTTTAGAGGGGTAGAAAAGTTTGCTCCTTGGGTCAATAAGGTCTACCTCGTTACTGACCAACAAAAACCGTCTTGGTTAAATATTGCTAGCGAAAAATTAGTTTTAGTGGACCATTCAGATATCATTCGTAAGGATTACCTACCTGTTTTTTCTGCGAATCCTATCGAGAGCAATATCCATCGAATTCCTGGGCTCTCTGAACAGTTTGTATTTTTTAATGATGATGTTTATCTCACAGCTCCGGTTGAACCAACGGATTTCTTCTCAGAAGACGGCTTGCCAAAGTATAATACAGCCTTATCACCTATTATCCCAGAACGTTACGGTACAGGGCATTTCCAAGTGAACGATATGGAAATTGTAACCAGTTATTTTAGTAGGGACGAGATTCTTAAAAATGGTAAATTTTTATCTTTCAAGCAAGGCTTAAAAAATATCGTTAAGACCCTACTCTATAGAAATAGTAAATTTATCTGTGGTTTTTGGGAAAATCATTTGACGCATCCCCTATTAAAGTCGACCATGGAGTTGGTATGGGAGAAAGAAACTGCTATCTTGGAGAAAACATCTGCTAGTCGTTTTAGAAATCCATCTGATACCAATATTTGGCTCTTTAAATACTGGCAGATTGCCAGTGGGAAATATGAAGTTGCTGATCCTAAATTGGGGGGGTTGTTTTCTCTAGATCATGCAGGTCCTGATTTTTGGAAACTGTTACATTCCGGAAAATATAGAATTATGTGTATCAATGATGGTTTCAATATTCAAGATGAAGAGCAGGTCATGGCTGACTTTATCAAAGCTATGGAAGAACTGTTTCCAGAAAAAAGTTCATTTGAGCTTTAAATATCTAACTGAGTAAGAGAAAGAAAAGAAAATATGATTTCGGTAATTGTACCTATTTATAATGTGGAGGAATACCTTCGCTATGCTATGGAAAGCTTGGTCAATCAAACCTATAAAGATTTTGAAGTCATTTTGGTTGACGATGGTTCCACGGATAATTCTGGGCAACTATGCGATCAATATGCAAGTGAATATGACTGGGTATCGGCTTATCATAAAGAAAATGGTGGTCTGTCAGATGCTAGAAATTATGGTGTCGCTAAAGCTAAAGGAGAGTGGATCGTTTTCTTGGATCCAGACGATTATTTTGAACCTTGTGCTCTAGAGCTTTTGATGGAGCTTCAGAAACGTACTGGCGCTCGTATTGTCGCAGGGAAAGGCAAGGATACCTACGATCATGAATCTTATCAATATTACCAATTAAATGAGGAACTGCTAGCGAAAGCTACTCTTCTTTCTTCTGAAGAAACATTGATAGAGATGCTCTATGGTACAATAGCTACTGTCTCTGCCTGGGCTAAACTCTTTCCAAAAGATATCGTAGAAAAACACCCCTATCCAAAAGGGAAAATCTATGAAGACTTATATGTTATCAGTGATTACTTGAAAGAAGTGGAATCGGTTTGCGTTATTGATTTAAGTATCTATCATTATTATCGTAGACCGAATAGTATTACTCTATCAAACTTTAACAGTAAGCAATATGATTTTTATTATTCTATGAATCATTTGGAGGATGTTGTCCAGAAGAACTATTCGGATAATAAAGAGCTGGACGATGCTGTCATCGCTCGTTTATTCATCGGTAGTCTCCACATTTTCATTTTAATTACTGATTCTTCCAAAGAGGAAATCACTCGAATTCAAAGAAAAATTCGTCCTTACCTAGGAAGAATATTGAAAAATAAGCGGATTAATCTGAAAAACAAGGCAATTTATATGATGTTATCATTGACTCCAGGGTTGTATTATCGTTTTAAAAAAATAAAAAAGTCTCAGTAGAATAAACAAGCTAGAGATTAGAAAAGGAAAAAGAAAATGTTAAAGATAGAACGTGATAAACTGTTAGTGGCAGTGGTTCTAACATTAGTTATTTCAATAGATATGCTTAATACCTCAATGCTAGGACCTATTTTGCCAAGTATCCCCACGTTCATTCCATTTGTAGGAGTCGTTTTCTTAGGGGTTCGTTTTCTTTATATCAAGCAGTATTCTTTAACATTTCTGCTCTTTGCTCCACTCTTGCTTTTAGTGGGGTGTCTGACATACTATAAGACTGGTAACCTAAATGCTTGCATGTTTATGTTTATGATTATTTTCCTTTACCGAGTTGAATTTGAGAGTGTTCTAAAACTATATGTGGGGTTGGGTTTGTTCTTTGTTCTGTTGATTGTTTTGCTATCTAAGGTTGGTATTATTCCCAATCTGCAGTTTATTCAATATCGATCTGCAGGAATTGTTGTTCGGAACTCTTTCGGATTTATCTATCCTACCGATTTTGCCTCCCATTGCTTTTACCTTTATATAGCCTTCTCATATCTCAATAGAAAAAGGTTTATCATTTTAAGAACTTTATTTGGTTTGGCTTTGGCAGCCTTTATTATCAAATATTGCGATGCACGACTAAATGCAGCCTCCATTGTACTAGCAGCAGGAATTTTTCTATACTTTTATTATCGAAAAAATAGCCAATCAACTTTATTTGTTGTCATGCCTTTCATGGCAGGGATGGCATCTGCTGTCATGGTTTATCTGTCTAAAAACTTTAGTTGGGGACAGCCTATGTATGTAATGCTAAATCAGTTTACTAACATGAGGCTTTACCTAGGACATGAGGCTCTACAAAAATATCCTGTGCAGTTGTTTGGTACCCGTGGGGTTTCCTTTGTAGGATATGGAGGAAAGGTCGAAACAGTGTTAAATTATGATTATGTTGACTCTTCCTACGTCCAAATGCTATTTACTTATGGCTTGATTCCAGTTTTAGTACTAGTATGTCTATACATCATACAATCTTTGTCCCTTTATCGTAGAAAGAACTATCTATTATTGGCCTGTCTTGCTTTAATCGCAGTAAACTGTATGCTCGAAGCATTTTGGATTCGCCCCTCCTACAATATTTTCATGTTCCTTCTCTTTGCAGCTTTTCCAGCTGCAGAGTTTGATACAGAAAAACCAGAGATGAGAGAAGCTTTATGAAAGTGTTAAAAAATTACGCCTATAATCTCTCCTACCAGTTGCTGGTGATAATCTTACCAATTATTACCACTCCTTATGTGACGCGGGTCTTTAGCTCGAATGACTTGGGGACCTATGGCTATTTCAACTCCATCGTCACCTATTTTATCCTTTTGGCGACCTTGGGAGTGGCTAACTACGGAACCAAGGAGATTTCAGGACACCGCAAAGACATCCAAAAGAATTTCTGGGGGATTTATACCCTCCAGTTAGGTGCGACCTTTGTGTCCATCCTGCTCTATGTCTTGCTGTGCTTGTCGCTTCCTTCCATGCAAAACCCTGTGGCCTATATCTTGGGGCTCAGTTTGGTTTCGAAGGGACTCGACATCTCCTGGCTCTTTCAGGGGTTGGAAGATTTTCGTAAAATTACTGTTCGAAATATCACGGTCAAACTGGTTGGAGTCATCTCCATCTTCTTGTTTGTCAAATCTGCCAATGATCTGTATCTCTATGTATTCTTGCTCACTATCTTTGAGCTTTTAGGTCAGCTCAGCATGTGGCTACCTGCTCGTGAATTCATTGGGAAAGCCCATTTTGATATGGCCTACGCACGGGTGCATTTAAAACCGATCATTTTGCTATTTTTACCGCAGATTGCCATTTCCCTCTATGTCACCTTGGATCGGACCATGCTTGGGGCTCTCGCCTCTACAAAGGATGTGGGGATCTATGATCAGGCCTTGAAATTGGTCAATATTCTACTGACCCTTGTGACATCTTTAGGAAGTGTCATGCTTCCGCGCGTGGCGAGTCTTTTGGCTTCAGGAGATCACAAGGCTGTCAATAGAATGCACCAAATGTCCTTTTTGATCTATAATTTGGTCATTTTCCCAATTATTGCGGGTATGCTGGTTGTCAACGATGACTTTGTTCGATTCTTCTTAGGGAAGGATTTCCAAGATGCTCGCTATGCCATCGCTATCATGATTTTCCGTATGTTCTTCATCGGATGGACTAATATTATGGGGATTCAAATTCTCATCCCGCATGATAAGAACAAAGAATTTATGCTGTCCACCACGATTCCTGCTATCGTCAGTGTCGGGTTGAACCTGCTCTTCTTACCCCATTTTGGTTTTATTGGTGCAGCCATTGTATCTGTCTTAACAGAATCCTTGGTATGGCTGATTCAATTGTACTATACCCGTCATTACCTCAAGGAAGTTCCGATTATCGGGTCTATGGCAAAAATTGTATGCGCATCTGCTGTGATGTATGGCCTCTTGCAACTTGTAAAACCCTTCCTACATTTCACCCCTAGCCTGAATGTACTCGTGTATGCGGTGCTTGGTGGGATCATTTATCTGATCGCTATCCTATCTCTGAGAGTGGTAGATGTAAAAGAATTAAAACAAATATTTAAGAAATAATGGAGTCTACTATGTACGATTATCTAATTGTTGGTGCTGGTTTGTCTGGAGCCATTTTCGCACATGAAGCTACAAAACGTGGTAAAAAAGTAAAAGTGATTGACAAGCGAGATCACATCGGTGGAAATATCTACTGCGAGGAGGTTGAAGACATTAACATCCATAAGTACGGTGCCCACATTTTCCATACGTCCAACAAAAAGGTTTGGGACTATGTCAACCAGTTCGCTGAATTCAACAACTATATCAACTCGCCGGTGGCTAACTACAAGGGGAGCCTTTACAACCTTCCTTTCAACATGAATACCTTCTATGCCATGTGGGGGACCAAGACTCCTCAAGAAGTCAAGGACAAGATTGCGGAGCAAACGGCGGATATGAAGGATGTTGAACCGAAAAACTTGGAAGAACAGGCAATCAAGTTGATTGGTCCGGATATCTATGAAAAGTTGATCAAGGGCTATACGGAGAAGCAATGGGGACGTTCTGCAACAGACCTTCCACCATTTATTATCAAACGTCTTCCAGTTCGATTAACCTTTGATAACAACTACTTTAACGATCGCTACCAAGGGATTCCAAATGGTGGCTACAATGTCATCATTGAAAATATGCTGGGTGATGTAGAAGTAGAACTTGGCGTTGATTTCTTCGCCAATCGTGAAGAGCTGGAAGCATCGGCTGAAAAAGTGGTCTTCACAGGGATGATTGACCAGTACTTCAACTATAAACATGGGGAGTTGGAATACCGCAGTCTTCGATTCGAACATGAAGTCTTGGATGAGGAAAACCATCAAGGAAATGCAGTGGTCAACTATACCGAGCGTGAAATTCCATATACTCGGATCATTGAGCACAAGCACTTCGAATATGGTACCCAACCGAAGACGGTGATTACCCGTGAGTACCCAGCTGACTGGAAACGGGGAGATGAACCCTATTACCCAATCAATGATGAAAAAAACAACGCTATGTTTGCCAAGTACCAGGAAGAAGCCGCTAAAAATGACAAGGTTATCTTCTGTGGACGGCTAGCAGACTATAAATACTACGACATGCACGTGGTCATTGAACGTGCTTTGGATGTGGTTGAAAAAGAACTTGGAAGCATACAGAGATAGGTCTAGTGAAGGGGAGAAAAGTGAGATATTATCTGAAAGATTCATTTCTGCATAATCAACATGAAAAGAATGCAGGAAGTAAGGCGCGAAATGATGTGGAAGCCATTCTGATTTCAGAAGGGTATAAGGGATTAGAGATTAAGGTTGACAACTGGTATCAGATGAATTTCTTTAAGGCCCAACAACACAAATATAGAGCAACTAAATCTGTGTTTGATCAACTAGGTTCAGGAGATGAATTGGTCATTCAGTTTCCAATTATCCATCATACATTTTTCATTGCACAACTCATCAAGCAAGCACAAAAAAGGGGAGCAAAATTCTATCTCTTGATTCACGACATCGAAACCTTACGCCATGCAGCAGGCTCTGAAGTGAAATTGAGACATAAATTGAGAAACTATTTCCAAGAGAAGAAAGCTTTGATGTCTGTGGATGGGATTATTGTTCATAATGACATCATGAAGAGCGTTTTAGCTAATCAAGGATTTCCAGTTGATAAAATGGTTAGTTTAGAGATTTTTGATTATTTGATTCCAAATTTTCAAGAAAAGGCTCTTCCTCAAAAAGAACAGCCGATCATTGTTGCTGGGAATTTAAACCCAACAAAATCAGGCTATCTATATAGTTTGCCAGAGAGTCCTGCCTATAATCTCTATGGGGTTGGGTATGATGAAAGCCGTGCTCTGAATAATATCACTTACTTTGGTTCCTTCCTGCCTGATGATCTACCAGGAGCTCTAGAGGGTAGTTTTGGCTTAGTGTGGGATGGGGATAGTTTGGAAACTTGTCAGGGTACTTACGGCAACTATCTGCGTATTAACAATTCTCATAAAGCTTCTCTTTACTTAGCATCGGGCTTCCCGCTTGTAGTGTGGAAACAGTCAGCCTTGTCTCATTTTGTGCTTGAGGAGGGCTGTGGGATTGCAGTAGAGTCGCTTCATGACTTGAAGGAGACAATCGATAATCTTTCAGATGCTGATTACCAAGATTTGGTAGACAATGCCAAGCGTGTTGGCCAGGAAATCCGAGATGGTCACTACTTAAAAACAGCCTTAAAGCATTTATCATAAGATCAAAAGAAGTCGGACAGACTTCTTTTTTTAGTTTTTCAAAAAAATATCACTAATTTTAAAAATTTGCCTTATAAAACTTTTCATCGCTGAAACCGTGTGGTAAAATGATTAACGTATAAAATTTGTATAAAGGGAAGTTTATATGAAAAAGAAAGATCTTATTTTTTATGCTGGAGCGGCAGTCTTGATGGCTGTATCTGCTCAGGGAGTCAGTGCAGATGAGCTGGTTTCAAACGAGGCCGCTACTACTAAAGGCAACCAAGTCCAAGCTGAAAAAGCGCCAGAAGTGGCCGTTGCTGAAAAGTCGGTAGCACCTGTCGCAAGTAACTATGCAGCACCAGCAAATGTGACCGAACAGCCTGTAGCACCTGTGAACAAGGCCGCGGCTTCAGAAAGTGGGGCTCCATCTGTAGAGAAAGCTACAGAAGCATCGACTACTGAGAAAGAAGAAACTCCTCTTCTGTCTGATACAGGAAGCACGACCTTCTTTAACACAGGCGCTCACGCTCCAGCTGGTCGTTCAACAGATGTGGCGGTTCAGCCAAAATCATTCGTTGATGTGAGTAGCCACAATGGAGACATTAGTATTGGAGACTACCGTACCCTAGCTAATAAAGGCGTAGGCGGTGTCGTTGTCAAATTGACAGAAGACACTTGGTACAAGAACCCGAATGCGGAGAACCAAATTCGTAATGCACAAGCTGCGGGTCTGCAAGTATCGACCTACCACTTCTCACGCTATACTTCCGAGGAAGCGGCGCGTGCAGAAGCGCGATTCTACATTGCAGAGGCGCAACGCTTGAGTCTTCCAAAGAACACCCTCATGGTCAATGACTTTGAGGATGCCAAGATGCAGCCAAACATTAACCGCAACACCCAAGCCTGGGCTGACGAAATGCGTAAAAATGGCTACACCAACTTGATGTTCTACACCAGTGCTAGCTGGTTGGATGAAAACAACCTTCGCAAGAAAGGTCCTGTCAACACCGCTCAATTTGGTCTTCAGAATTTCTGGGTTGCGCAATACCCTTCTCCAAAACTATCTGTAAACGATGCGAAAAGCTTGCGTTACAATGGGAAAGCTGGCGCCTGGCAGTTCACTTCTCAAGCGGAATTGCTTCCAGGAAAACACCTCTTTGACCACAGTGTGGACTATACCGGTCGCTTTACAGCGAATGCAAAACCTGCAGCGGATCCAACAGAAGGCAGCTTAAGTGGGAAGATTGACATTGTCAATAACGATACTATGACGGGACGCTTTGACGTTGTCATCTCAAATGTCAAGGCACCAAATGGAGTTCGAACCGTTTCTGTACCGATCTGGTCAGAAACAGGTGGTCAAGATGACCTTGTTTGGTATACAGCCAATCGTCAAGCAAATGGGACCTATACCGTCAATGTAAAAGCAGAGAACCATAAAAACTCAACCGGTCTTTACAATGTCCATCTTTACTATGTTCAGAAAAATGGACAAATGAAGGGTGTGGGTGGAACAACGACGAATGTTTATATTGGAAAACGGCCAGTTGATTTAAAACCAAGTGGCACGCTAACAATTGAAAATAATAATGTTGAAACAGGTACGTTTGATGCAGTTATTCGCAATGTAGTAGCTCCAAATGGCTTGAAAGAAGTCTTGGTTCCAACTTGGTCAGACAAGAACTGGCAGGATGATCTAGTATGGCATAAAGCGGTCCGTCAAAGTGACGGTAGCTACCGTGCAACGATAAAAGCGAGTGATCATAAGAATGACACAGGTAAATATAATGTCCATGTACATTATATCGATGAAAACAATCATCGAAGTTATGTGACAGAGACAGTTACAGAAGTTAAACAAATTAATCAGATTAAACCAAGTGGCACGCTAACAATTGAAAATAATAATGTTGAAACAGGGACGTTTGACGCAGTTATTCGTAATGTTGTTGCACCAAATGGCTTGAAAGAAGTCTTGATTCCAACTTGGTCAGACAAGAACTGGCAGGATGATATAGTATGGCACAAAGCAGTCCGTCAAAGTGACGGTAGCTACCGTGCAACGATAAAAGCGAGTGATCATAAGAATGACACAGGTAAATATAATGTCCATGTACATTATATCGATGAAAACAATCATCGAAGTTATGTGACAGAGACAGTTACAGAAGTTAAACAAATTAATCAGATTAAACCAAGTGGTACGTTAACGATTGAAAATAATAATGTTGAGACGGGCACGTTTGATGCAGTAATTCGTAATGTAGTAGCTCCAAACGGATTAAAAGAAGTCTTGATCCCAACATGGTCAGACAAGAACTGGCAAGATGATCTAGTATGGCATAAAGCAGTCCGTCAAAGTGATGGAAGTTACCGTGCAACTATCAAAGCTTCAGACCATAAAAATGAAGATGGTAAATACAATGTCCATGTTTATTATGTAGATCAAAATAACCAACGGAACTACATTACAGAAACCACGACAGAAGTGCGTCAAGCCCGCCGTTCTGGTACGATCCTAATCCAAAACAACAACAAAGATACAGGTACCTTTGACGTCATCATCAAGGATGTCTACAGCCCTAAAGGGGTGCGGACCGTTCAAGTCCCAACTTGGTCTGAAAAGGACGGTCAAGACGATATTCGCTGGTATGAAGCAACACGCCAAGCGAACGGAGACTACAAGGTATCGGTTAAAGCGAGCGACCACAAGAACTCTACTGGTAAGTACCATATTCACCTTTACTATATTCAAAATGATGGTTCTCGTGTAGGTGTTGGTACCACGACTACAGAAGTTGAATTCCGAAATGCCCAGACCAAGACGCAAGCTGCCATTAAGAATGTCAATGCAACAAACGGGACTTATACAGTAGCTGTAGATCAAGCACCTCAGGGACGTCAGATTAAGAATATTCGTGTCGCAGCTTGGTCTAAAGCTCATCAAGAAAATCTTTACTGGTATTCCGCAACGCCGACAGGTATGCACACAGAGATCACTGTCTCTGCCAATAATCACGGTAATGAAGCGGGCAATTATACCACTCACGTCTATGTAGACTACAAAGATGGGGGAGTTGAAGGTTTTAACCTCGGTCAGACAGCCTTGTCTCCACGAAATCAAAAGGTGAATCCACAAACAACCTATTATTCTCAACGGGATCCTCGTTGGGCTGGAAAATATTACGGTGTGAGCAATGTCGATCAGTCAGGTTGTGTGCCAACCTCTCTTGCTATGACCTTTACAGATATCCTAGGTAGAACTATTTTGCCAACAACAGTAGCTGATTATCTCTACAACAATACTGATTCATTCAACAAAGGTGAAGCAGGAACAGATTCTGATGGGATCGTAGCTGCCACTCGTAACTGGGGCTTGAAGAGCCAATTGATTAATGGAGCTGGAGGCATTGCAGAAGCCCTCATGGCTGGCAAGCATGTACTTGCTGCGGTAGGCAATAGCCAATTTACTAGCGACCCTTATACTCATGAATTGGTCTTGCATGGTTATGACAATGGAAGAACCTATGTTCGCGATCCATATAATAGTGGCAACAACGGCTGGTACTCCATCAATTATCTTCACTCTATTAAGAGTAAGGACCCGATGGATAACAAGCTTGGAGCACCTTTCTTCTCAATTTTTGCATAAGCTAATCAGAAGGCCAATCTGGCCTTCTGTTTTCTTTAAAAATAGGATTCTTCTCATGATATTGTTTCTTGATCCGGCGGTTTGTGCTATAATACTACTATGTGGGTACAATCCGTATAAAAAATTGTAAGGGAAGATACATGAAAAAGAAAGATCTTATTTTTTATGCTGGGACAGCCGTTTTGTTGGCTTTTTCGACACAACAAGTCAAAGCCGATGAGCAACATGCGTCCGATCAAACACCAGAAAATACATCAGCTGTCGTTGCAACAACAACTTCATCAGAAGCACAGAATACCGTGAGCGAAGGAGTGGTAGTTGAGAAAGGTATTCAGACAGAAAATACCGTTGCAACAGGGTCAGCACCTGCCACACCGACTCTTAGAAATAACCAGTCTTCTGACAAGGGCACTAGCAACAAGGTTGCATCAGAGCAACCAGCACCAGCTGTGGTAGCTAGTCGCGCACCATATGGCGCACGCGCACGAGTGGTAGAATCAGAAGATAATAGTTTGCCGGTTGAGAAAGTAGAGAAGCCAAGTGGCACGCTAACAATTGAAAATAATAATGTTGAAACAGGAACCTTTGATGCAGTTATTCGCGATGTAGTAGCTCCAAATGGCTTGAAAGAAGTCTTGATCCCAACATGGTCCGACAAGAACTGGCAAGATGATCTAGTATGGCACAAAGCAATTCGTCAAAGTGACGGCAGCTACCGTGCAACGATTAAGGCAAGCGATCATAAAAATGAGGATGGTAAGTACAACGTCCATGTCCACTATGTGGATCAAAATAACCAACGAACCTACATCACAGAGACTACAACAGAAGTACATCACGTAAAACCAAGTGGTACGTTAACGATTGAAAATAATAATGTTGAGACGGGCACCTTTGACGCAGTCATTCGTAATGTAGTAGCTCCAAATGGTCTGAAGGAAGTTTTTGTTCCTGCTTGGTCTAACAAAAATGGTCAGGACGATTTGGTTTGGCATAAAGCGGTCCGTCAAAGTGATGGAAGTTATCGTGCAACGATTAAAGCTTCAGATCATAAAAATGAGGACGGTAAGTACAATGTCCATGTCCACTATGTGGATCAAAATAACCAACGAACCTACATCACAGAGACTACGACAGAAGTGCACCACGTAAAACCAAGTGGTACGATAACGATTGAGAACAATAATTCTGAAACAGGCACATTTGATGCAGTTATTCGTAATGTAGTAGCTCCAAACGGCTTGAAAGAAGTCTTGATCCCAACCTGGTCCGACAAGAACTGGCAAGATGATCTAGTATGGCACAAAGCAGTTCGTCAAAGTGACGGCAGCTACCGAGCAACTATCAAAGCCTCAGACCATAAAAATGAAGATAGGAAATACAATGTCCATGTCTACTATGTAGATCAAAATAACCAACGGAACTACATTACAGAAACCACGACGGAAGTGCGTCAAGCCCGCCGTTCTGGTACGATCTTAATCCAAAACAACAACAAGGATGCGGGTACCTTTGATGTCATCATCAAGGATGTCTACAGTCCTAAAGGTGTGCGGACCGTTCAAGTCCCAACTTGGTCTGATAAGGACGGCCAAGACGATATTCGCTGGTATGAAGCGACTCGCCAATCAAATGGAGACTACAAGGTATCTGTCAAAGCGAGCGACCACAAAAACTCTACTGGTAAGTACCATGTTCATCTTTACTATATTCAAAATGATGGTTCTCGTGTGGGTGTCGGTTCAACGACTACAGAAGTTGAGTTCAGAAATGCTCAGACGAAGACACAAACAGGGATCAAGAATGTCAATTCTGGTGCTGGAACCTATACGGTAACAGTGGATCAAGCGCCTCAGGGACGTCGGATTAAGAATATCCGTGTCGCGGCCTGGTCTCAAGCGCACCAAGAAAATCTCTACTGGTATTCAACAGCACCTTCTGGAATGCATACAGAAGTGCAGGTCTCTGCAGCAAATCACCAGTACCAATCAGGTAACTATACCACTCACGTCTATGTGGATTATGTCGATGGTGGCGTTGAAGGCTTTAACCTTGGTCAAACAGCCCTTCATCCCCGTGCGACAGTAGATCAAACTGCTTTTAGTCCTCGTGTAACGAATGGACAACGGGACCGTGTCTTACGGGCAGCAGCTAGTCTAGTGGGCGTTCGTGGTGGAACTGCAGCTCACCATCAATTGGTCAATGATTATAACAGTGTCAAACCACTTCCGGTTGGTTATGCAGTGAAGATGACCGATGACTGGTGTGATATCTTTGTCACAACAGTCTTCCAGCGGGAAGGTTTGAGCGGTTTGATTGGCCGCGAATGTGGAGTCGAACGGCACATCCAGATCTTCAAACGCTTGGGCATCTGGAATGAAGATGGGACCACTACACCAAAAGCAGGGGACATCATCACCTTTAACTGGGATCAAAATAGCCAACAAAACAATGGCTTTGCGGATCACATCGGAATTGTCGAAAGCGTCTCAAACGGAATCATTCATACCATTGAAGGAAACTCCAACAACCAAGTCCGTCGCAATACCTACCGAATCGGACATGGCAATATCCGTGGATTTGCAACCCCTCGCTATCAATAATAAAAAGGGAGTGGGAAAGAACTCTGACTAGTTAAAAAGAGTTCGTCTTCCCACCCCCGCACAGTTGATTAGGTCATCTTTGGAGCTTAAAAAGCGAACAAAGATGCCAATCAACCACTGCGTCATACAGTTATTTCTATCAAATATAAAAAGGCTGAACAGTTTTTGTCCAGCCTCTTTTTGTGGCTTCTTTTTTGAATGCAGATAAGTTTTTAAAATAAAATGAGAGATTCTGTCAATTGTTTTAAATGATTTTTATCTTTTGAATTATTCGATAATGACTGGAGACTTTACGCAGTGAGAAAAGTACTTGAAATATTAGAATTTCAAGCACTCGGGAGTTTTGAGACCTTGGGCTCAAAACTAAGTCATGGAACTTCTTTGAAATTCGCTGACGTCCGTACTCACTTAAGGAAAGTCTCTAAGAATACTATTTCGGTTCTTTTCTTATTTTTTCAACCCTTCTTCGAAACTCTTAGAAGGTGCTTCGACTTGTATGGTTTCAAGGGTTAATGGATTGGTGAAGGTCAAGCGGTGAGCATGGAGCATGAGTCGCTCTCCGCGTGCAGGGTTATAGAGAGGGTCCCCGACAATCGGGTGGCCATGATGGGAGAGATGAACCCGGATCTGATGGGTACGCCCCGTCTTGAGCTGGCATTTGACCAGGCTGTTTCGCCCGATTTTTTTCAGTTGCGTCACCTGAGTTTCTGCGTACTGACCTTTTCGTGGATCGACCAGGCGCTTGCGCCGATCGTGGCGATCGCGTCCGATTTTATCCTTGTAGACGATGGTTTTTTGTGCTAAGCTGCCTTGGATCAAGGCCCAGTACTCGCGTTGGATGTTTTTATCTTCTAAAATGCGGTTGAGGATGGGCAGGATAAAAGGATTTTTGGCAAATAAAATCGCTCCGCTGGTTTCCTTGTCTAAGCGGTGCACGACGTAGCAGGTAGATCCAACATAGCTGGAAACATGGTTGAGAAGAGCAATTTCTGTCGGCTCATTGGCATGGGTTTTCATACCTTCAGGCTTATTGACGATGATGACATGCTCATCCTGATAGAGTTCTTCGACCAGACTCGGGTCTCCGGCTGGGAGCTCTTTTTCAGGGTAATCGTCCGCGTCAAAGATCAGCTGGATCTGGTCTCCTTTTTGAACGGGGCTCTGCCAGTTGATGGTCTCGCCATTGACCAAGACGTGCTTCTTGGTTCGTAAAAAATGCCGGATCTTACGGGGAATGAGGAAGTAGTCCTCAAGCAGCTCTTTCACAGTCATCTGGGGAAAGGATTGTGGAATGGTAAATTGATAGTTCATGACCCTATTGTAGCAAAATCTAAGCTTAAAGAAAACTAAATGGGAGAAGGGGATGAGCTATCTTTTCTTGCTAGGACAAGGATAAGGTGTTACAATAACAGGTATGAATAGAATAAAAGAATTATTTGAAAACCTGATCACTTTTTTTAGAAAGGATCATCCACCCAAAGCGGTGGCAGAAGAAGTGCCAGACACGGAACTACCGGAAGAGACAGTAGAGCCGACCTATAGTCGCTCAGGCAAGCACAGAAGCAAGCCTCTCTCTCAACACCCCTTCCGTCGTTTTTGGCGCAGATTCCATTTGACCAAGATTCTCCTGATCATTGGGCTAGGCTTTAGCCTCTTGACAGGGGGCTATCTTTTCTACCTTGCTAAGACGACCAACGTCAAGGATTTGCAGAATGCACTGAAGGCGACGACCATTATCTATGATAAGAATGGGGACCAGGCGGGAAGTTTGACCGGGCAAAAAGGAACCTATGTCGAACTCGATGCCATTAGTGAGAATCTGCAAAATGCCGTGGTCGCAACAGAGGACCGGAGCTTTTACAAGAATAGCGGGATCAACTATGGTCGCTTCTTCTTAGCGATTTTGACCCTGGGTCGCTCAGGTGGTGGGTCGACCATCACCCAGCAGCTAGCCAAGAATGCTTACCTGTCTCAGGACCAGACGGTGGAGCGTAAGGCTAAAGAATTCTTCCTGGCGCTTGAAATCAATAAGAAATACAGTAAAAAAGAAATCCTCACCATGTACCTCAACAATGCCTATTTTGGAAATGGGGTTTGGGGAATTGAGGATGCTTCCAAGAAGTATTTTGGGGTTTCAGCCAGTCAATTAAGCCTGGATCAGTCTGCGGTACTCGCCGGTATGCTCAAGGGACCTGAGATCTATAACCCGCTCTATTCAGTAGAGAATGCGACCAATCGCCGCAATACGGTCCTTCAAAATATGGTAGCGGCCGGCTATATTGACCAGGCAACAGCCGATCAATCTGCTGCTGTTGATATCCATGGCCAGCTTGTCGATGCTTATGAAGGCAAGTCAGAGGACTACCGCTACCCATCTTATTTTGATGCGGTCATCAATGAAGCGGTCAACGAATACGGTCTCACCGAAGAAGATATTGTCAAAAATGGCTACCGGATCTACACCGAGCTGGATCAAAATTACCAAGCAAGCATGCAGGTAATCTATGACAATACAGCCCTCTTCCCAGTAGCGGAAGACGGCACGCGCGCAGAGTCTGGTAGTGTCGCCCTCGATCCTAAGACCGGGGGGGTTCGGGCTCTCGTAGGACGCGTCGGAAGCGATCAAAATCCAGGATTTCGGACCTACAACTATGCTACCCAAGCTGCTCGTAGTCCGGGATCGACCATCAAACCTTTAGTGGTCTATAGCCCAGCTGTTGCAGAAGGTTGGTCGACCAATAAGGAACTGGATAATAGTACCACCCAATACGGAAATTATGAAGTCAATAACTATGCAGGAATTCAGTCGAGCCCAACGGTACCGATGTACCAGGCCTTGGCAGAATCCCTCAACCTTCCAGCTGTAGCGACCGCTAATGAATTGGGCCTCAATACGGTCTTTGAATACGGGAAAAAATTCGGGCTCAACATGGACAAGGTGGAAAAATCGCTTGCAGTTGCCTTGGGAGCTGGTGTGACAACCAATCCGATGCAGATGGCCCAGGCCTATGGCACCTTTGCTAACGGCGGGGTCATGAATGATGCTCACCTCATTACCAAGATCGAAAATGCAAGTGGCCAAGTGGTCAAGAGCCACAGCCAGAAATCAACCCGAGTGCTTAGTGGGTCAACGACAGATAAGATGACCAATATGATGCTTGGTACCTTTAGTAATGGTACAGGGGTGAACGCTGCGCCTTATGGCTATACCATGGCAGGGAAAACCGGTACGACAGAGACCAGCTTTAACAAGGACCTCTCTGGAGACCAATGGGTGATCGGCTACACGCCAGATGTGGTCATCAGTCAATGGCTTGGCTTCCCAACGACCGATGAAAATCACTACCTGACGGACAGTAGTGCTGGAACGGCATCCGAGATCTTCCGCAATGTTGCCAACAGTGTTCTGCCTTATACAGACGGTACTCAGTTTGACTCGGTGAAGAACTCTTATGCTGAAAACGGCATTGCTCCAGTCGGAGAAGAAACGACAGAAACAGACAGCAAAGAAGACAAAGGTTTCTTTGAGGATGTCAAAGAAAAGGCGTCGAATATGGTCGATGATGCGAAAAAAGCAATCGACGAAGCCGATATCCCAGGAAAAGCGAAAAACGCTTGGGATACCTTCAAAGGCTGGCTTGGTTTCTAATCATGACCACCCGTCAAACGGGTGGTTTGTACCAGGGCTATAAGCCCAGATAA
>ERZ1674236.106-NODE-106-length-22487-cov-28.406384_pt1 | contig 22487 bp, 20 predicted proteins | sample MGYA00581210_ERZ1674236 | MGnify/ENA primary metagenome ERZ1674236 (study PRJEB41354, sample SAMEA4873328) | human saliva metagenome | biome: human-associated habitat [ENVO:00009003]; feature: mouth environment [ENVO:08000002]; material: saliva material...
ATGGTTAGACCTTCAAAGTTGAGTATTGTACCATTTTGTTTTTAATTGACTATAAATCCACTATGCGTAGGCGGGGGCGGGAATGACGGTAGTCAGACAGAAATCTATGCCACGACGCGCAACCTGCCCCCTCTCCCGTCCGGCGGGAAAGGGTTGGGGAGAGGGTTGGGGAGAGGGTGGCTTTACGGGCTGCACCAATTTGATTTTGCCTAAAGCCGCGAAGCCACCTCCATCCTAACCTTCCCCCGCAGGACGGGGGAAGGGACAAGGTTGCTGATACGGTAAAAGGTCGTCTGAAACTGAAAATTTGGTTTCAGACGACCTCTTCTCATAATCAGAACATGCTAAATACCCCGCCAGATAGGGAAGGGCAGGTTGCCGTTGAAGCAACGAGTAGCGTGATATCCCGATCAGCATGATACTGCTTAAAGGCGGATGAAGCAGGCAGATGGTTGTATGGATTGTTGCAAACGGGAGCGTTGCAATTTGAGATGAAAAAAGCCGAGTCCTGTTTATGCAGAACCCGGCTTATAGGGAGCGCCCAAATAGGCTTTTACGGGCGTCCGAGATTTGAGGCGCAGTTTAGATTCAAATTCAGACGACCTGTTGTGACATCGGATTGCTTAACGCAGTTCCGTATGCAGGCGGCTGAGGAGCGTAGAGGCATCGCTGCCTTTGTATGCGCTGCCGTCTTTGTTCAAGAGGCTGATGCGCGAACCGCCGTTGACAGGCTCGACGAATACGATGATCTCGGGGTAGGCAGCCGGTTTCTCAACTTTTTTGCCTTTGCCCAGCATACGGCCGAAGAAGCCCGGTTTTTTCGTGGAAACGGCTTCGCTCTCGTTAGGTGCCTGTTGAACCAAGAAGGCGTGGCGTTCGATGTTTTGACCCAAGACATTCAAGCCGATGCGGTCGAGGGCAAGCGCGGTGCGGCGCCAGTTGCGGCCGTAGTCGCCGGAGACGAGCAGGGTGTTGCCGTCGATTCGTGCCAATTCGCTGCCGCTGCGTTTGGCAACGCTTTGGGTCAACGCGTTCTCAGCTTGTTGCTGATCGACGCCCAAGTATTGCATGAAGCGTGCGAGGAAGGCGGCTTCAAGGTTGGGGTCGTTGGCAGCAGGCTGCCACATGGTCGTGTCTTTTTTCTTGTCGGCGTAAACTTCTTTCATGCCTTTGTGGGCGAAGAAGACGTCGGTCGTGCCGTTTTTGCCTTGTTCGATGCGGATGATGAATTTATCGCGCTCGCTGGTGGAATAGATACCGCCCATGCCGACTTTGTCCAAGAGGCGGCGCAGGCCGTCTTGCGGGATTTTGGCGCGGTTTTCCGCCCATTCGGTTTCCATTTGGCCGATGCCGGGTTCTTCGGATTTGATGTCGAAGCCGTTTTCTTGCCAGAATGCTTTCAGCAGAGGCCAAATTTCGGCAGGGGATTTGCCTTGGACTTCAATCCAACGTTGGTTGCCGTCGCGCTCCAAACGGACGCCTTTGACGGATTTGAGGACTTCGGAGTTGGCGGCCTGTTGGGTTGCCGATGAGCGGCGGCTCAGGTCGCTGGCGCGGACGGCGCCGCTGCCTGCGGGTATTTGATAGAGGTTGCCTTGATCGGGGTTGTTCAAATCAGGCGGTACTTCTAATTTGACGATTTTGCGTGTCTGGGTTTGGTAATCCAGCTTGGGCAGGTCTTTTTTGTTGCCCGAACAGGCAGTCATGCTGATCAGGGCGATTGCTACGACGACAGGTTTCATATAGGTCATATTGGTTTCCTGTGGGATGTGATGGGTTAACGGCAGGTCGTCTGAAAACGGTTTTCAGACGACCTTTGCGGTTTATGCGGTGAGTTGTCCGGATTCTTGCAATGCGGCGCGGACTTTTGCCTGTCCGGCTTCGGTCAGGGGGACGAGCGGCAGGCGGACATAAGGTTCGCATTTGCCCAATGCGGAGATGCCCCATTTGGGCGCGGCAGGGCTTGGTTCGCAGAACATAGTGTTATAAATCGGAATCAGGCGGTCATTTAATTGACGAGCGGTCGCAATATCGCCTGCAAGGGCGGCGCGGCACATATCTGCGAAGAGTTTGGGGGCGACATTGGCGGCAACGGTTACGACGCCTTTCCCGCCGCAGAGCATGAAGGGCAGGCCGGTAGGATCATCGCCGGAAAGGACGGTGAAGCCTTCGGGCGCGTGTTTGATTAATTCGAGATTGCTGCCGATGTTGCCGCTGGCTTCTTTGACGCCGACGATGTTCGGGATTTTGGCAAGGCGAAGGATGGTGTCGTTGGTCATGCTGACGACGGTGCGGCCGGGTACGTTGTAGATAATCATCGGAATCGAGGTGGATTCGGCGATGGTTTTGAAATGTTGGTAAATGCCTTCTTGGGAAGGCTTGTTGTAATAGGGAACGACGGAAAGGGTGTAGTCTGCACCGGCTTTTTCGGCGGCGCGGGAGAGCGCGATGGCTTCGAGGGTGTTGTTGGCGCCGGTGCCGGCGATAACGGGAACACGCTTGTTGACGTGTTTGACCGTTTCTTCGATTACGCTTAAATGTTCTTCGACGGAGAGGGTGGCGGATTCGCCCGTCGTGCCGACGGCAACGATGCCGTCAGTACCGCTTTCGATGTGCCAATCGATCAAATCGCGGAGTTGTTCGTAATGGATGCTGCCGTCTTGATTCATGGGTGTAATCAGGGCAACCAAGCTACCTTGTAACATACGGAAACCTTTTTATTCATTGTGTGAGGTCGATTATGCTTCGGATTGTAGCTTACTTTGTTGTTTGTGTGAAACATATCGGCCGGACGGTTGGTTTAAAGGCTTAAGGGCTATCATATCTTAATAAATAATATTTTTTATAATCATAAAATTATTGGTTTTTGGCGGTAGAAGTGCTGTCAAGAATTAAAATGTGTTAAGCGTATGAAGGCTGCCTGAAAATGAGGGATTGCCTAGAGCGGAAATTCAAAGAAATTTGAGTTTGGGCAACTGAAGATGTTTTTGCGCTGGAGTATTTGAATTGATAAGGAATCTTTGATTCGCTACAATTTCGTTTCTTAAAAATTTTTAACGCTTCACGGCGGACAGGAAGACTGCAATGGCTGGAACAATGAAAAAACAGGCGGATTCGCCTGATTTGGTGTACGGTTTGGAAGACAAACCGCCATTCGGAAATGCCTTATTAAGCGCGATAACGCATCTTCTGGCAATTTTTGTGCCGATGATTACGCCCGCGCTGATTGTGGGCGGCGCGCTGGAATTGCCGGTGGAGATGACGGCGTATCTCGTGTCGATGGCGATGGTCGCGTCGGGTGTCGGCACTTATTTGCAGGTCAACCGCTTCGGGCCGGTCGGTTCGGGGATGCTGTCTATCCAGTCTGTGAATTTCTCGTTCGTCACCGTCATGATTGCGCTTGGCGCGGGGATGAAAGAGGGCGGTTTTTTGACCAAGGATGCGATGATTTCGACGCTGTTGGGCGTGTCGTTTGTCGGCGCGTTTTTGGTGTGTTTCTCGGCATGGCTTTTGCCGTATTTGAAAAAAGTGATTACACCGACAGTCAGCGGCGTGGTCGTGATGTTGATTGGTTTGAGTCTGGTACACGTTGGCATTACTGATTTTGGTGGCGGCTTCGGCGCGAAGGCGAACGGCACGTTCGGCTCGATGGAAAACTTGGGGCTGGCGTCGCTGGTGTTGTTGATTGTGTTGATATTCAACTGCATGAAAAATCCGCTGTTGCGTATGAGTGGCATCGCAGTCGGGTTGATTGTCGGCTACATCGTCGCGCTGTTTTTGGGAAAAGTAGATTTTTCCGCACTGCAAAACCTGCCGCTGGTTACGCTGCCCGTACCGTTTAAATATGGCTTTGCTTTCGACTGGCACGCATTTATTGTGGCGGGCGCGATTTTCCTGTTGAGCGTATTTGAGGCGGTCGGCGATTTGACCGCGACGGCAATGGTGTCCGACCAGCCGATTGAAGGCGAGGAATACACCAAACGCCTGCGCGGCGGCGTGTTGGCGGACGGTTTGGTATCGGTGATTGCGACGGCTTTGGGTTCGCTGCCGTTGACGACTTTTGCGCAAAACAACGGCGTGATTCAGATGACCGGCGTGGCTTCGCGCCATGTGGGCAAATATATTGCCGTGATTTTGGTGCTGCTGGGTTTGTTCCCTGTCGTCGGACGTGCGTTTACGACGATTCCGAGTCCGGTTTTAGGCGGTGCGATGGTCTTGATGTTCGGCTTGATTGCGATTGCGGGCGTGCGGATTTTGGTCAGCCACGGTATCCGCAGACGCGAGGCGGTAATTGCGGCAACGTCGGTCGGTCTGGGCTTGGGCGTGGCGTTTGAGCAGGAAGTGTTTAAGAACCTGCCCGTTTTGTTCCAAAACTCCATTTCCGCCGGCGGCATCACGGCAGTTATCCTGAACCTGCTTTTGCCGGAGGATAAAACCGACAAAGTCGTCGAAATCAATATCGAGGGGCTGGAGCATTAAGTTTCAAACGTAAACGAAAGGTCGTCTGAAAATTTGATTTTCAGACGACCTTTTCTATCGGGTTTGGATTGAAACCGTATTCTGTCGAAGAAGTCGGTTTACGATTTATTTGCCGATGGTTACACGCTTGATGATGACCGGTTTGACGGGGACGTTTTGGTGGAAGCCGCGTGTTGCAGTCGGGGTTTTGCTGATTTGCTGCACGACATCCATGCCCGAAGTCACTTTGCCGAAGACGGCATAGCCGTAGCCTTGCGGGGTTTTGTTTTTGAAGTCGAGGAATGCGTTGTCGGCAGTATTGATGAAGAACTGGCTGGTGGCGGAATTAGGATCGCCGGTACGCGCCATGGCGATGGTGCCGACGGTGTTTTTCAAGCCGTTGTCCGCTTCGTTGTTGATGGCTTTGTCTGTGGCTTTTTGGGCAAGGTCTGCGGTAAAGCCACCGCCTTGAATCATAAAGCCGTCGATCACGCGGTGGAAAACGGTGTTGTCGTAAAAGCCTTTACGGGCGTAGCTGACGAAGTTGGCGACGGTTTTCGGTGCTTTGGTTTCGTCGAGCGACAGACTGATGTTGCCCATATTGGTTTCGATGACGGCGTGTGTCTCGGCTTGGGCGTTGAAGGCTGCGGCAAGGGCAAGGGCGGCGAAAGTGAGTTTGAGGGTTTTGTTCATTTGAGTGTTTCTCGTAGTGTGAAAATCAAACGTTATTATCGCGGATTTTATGTGAAATCTCTAAAAGGCGTTGTGAAATATTTTAAGGTCGTCTGAAAACGGATACAGCAAACTTCGTTTTCAGACGACCTTTTGTGTTGCGCAGCGGCTTATTGTTTGGCGGCTTCGATTTGGATGTCGATGCGGACGTTTTTGGTCATACCTGCATCAACCAGATAGTTCACGCCCCATTTGGTGCGGTCGATGGTGGTGCTGAAGTCGCCGCCGCAAACTTCGGTTTTCGCCATCGGGCTTTGGTAGCAGTTGAATTTTTCGGCTTTGAGTTTGACGGGGGCGGTTTTGCCGTGCATGGTCAGGTTGCCGTCAACGGAGAGCAGTTTTTTGCCGTTGAAGTTGAATTTGGTGGAAACGAAGCGGATGTTCGGGTATTTGGCGGCATCGAAGATGTCGGCAGATTTCAGGTGGTCGGTAAAGTGTTGCGAACCGCTTTGCAGGTTGGCAACGGGAATGGTGATGTCGATTTTGCCTTGGCGCTTGGCTTGATCGAAATCGACGGAGCCGGTCAGACCGTAGAAACCGCCGACGTTGGTGCTGGTGTTGAAGTGGTCGATGGCGAAACGGGCGTTGGCGTGATGTTCGTCTACTTTGTAAGTGGCGGCGGAGGCAGTACCGATGGCGGCGGCTGCGAGCGTGGCGAAGATGATTTTTTTCATGATGGTCGTCCTTTGTATGAGGTTGTAAAGATGTTTATCTTAACATAAGAAAGAATGCATATCATTTCTTAAGGGTGAATGGTGGATTTACTTGGATTTGATGATGGGGTCGTCTGAAAACTGAGAAGGGCAATATTAAGGCAACCCTAGACTTCTTGAAGATTTGCTAGGATTACATCCTGGTGATTTAGGTGATACACCTGTGGCAATAGAAATTCCTTATGATTCAATTAAAAATTTGAAAGTTCCGAGTGGTAACGAAGCGTCAGCTTTTAAAGGATATTGGAAACCAGGTGGCCGCACTTATCCAGGCGATATGCCCGAAGCAGTCATTGATGAGGTGCCTTGGGGACAATTTACAATTAGAAAATTAGGTGATAATTAAAATGGGCTTAACAAAAATAGCATGGGAAGAATATGAGAACTTTAAGGAAGTCCATACGCCAGACAATCTTTATATTCGGGAGCATGATGGAAAATACTATACGTTTTTTGAACTTGGTATTGCTTCTGTGAGGCGAGTTTTTGAAATAAACACCACGGATTTCGAAGCATATCTATCCGGGGAACGCTCAGGGAATGATTTGTTATTTAAAGCTCAGAATGATTCTTGGCCACCGAATGTGACACAATTAGAAGCGGATAAAAATTTTTGGCGGCAATATCCAGAAGCTTTAACGGTAAATCCTGAAGCACAAGGTTTATTCACAAAGACTGAACTAAAGGCAATATTGCCAGAAGGAGCTAAAATTTTGGCAAGTAGTGATTAAAACTTCTGTTATTAAAGTTAATGAAAAAAGCGCGGAGTTATCCGCGCTTTTGGTTTTCAGACGGCCTTTTACAAGGCGGCGAGTACTGCGTCGCCTATTTCGGAGCAGGAAACGAGTTTCGTACCTTCTTCGTAAATGTCGCCGGTGCGCAAACCTTGTTGCAGCACTTTTTGGACGGCGCTTTCGACTTGTTGCGCGCGGGCTTCGTCGTTCAGGCTGTAACGCAGCAGCATGGCAAGCGAGAGGATGGTGGCCAGCGGGTTGGCTTTGTTTTGTCCGGCGATGTCGGGTGCGGAGCCGTGTGACGGTTCGTACAGGCCTTTGCCGTTTTCGTCCAGCGAGGCGGAGGGCAGCATGCCGATAGAGCCGGTCAGCATGGAGGCTTCGTCGGAGAGGATGTCACCGAAGATGTTGCCGGTGGCGATGACGTCGAATTGTTTGGGCGCGCGCACGAGCTGCATGGCGGCGTTGTCCACATACATGTGGGAGAGTTCGACGTCGGGGTATTGTTTGCCGATTTCTTCAAAGATTTCGCGCCACAGTTCGGTGGTTTCCAAAACGTTGGCTTTGCCGACGGAGCAGACTTTTTTGCTGCGTTTTTGGGCGGATTGGAAGGCGACGTGGGCGATGCGGCGGATTTCGCTTTCGCTGTATTTCATGGTGTTGTAGCCTTCGCGTTCGCCGTTTTCCAAAACGCGGATGCCGCGCGGTTCGCCGAAGTAGATGTCGCCGGTGAGTTCGCGCACGATGAGGATGTCGAGGCCTGCGACGATTTCGGGTTTGAGCGTGGAGGCGTTGGCAAGCTCGGGATAGAGGATGGCGGGGCGCAGGTTGGCAAACAGGTTCAGGTCTTTGCGGATTGCCAATAGGCCGCGTTCGGGGCGCAGCGGGCGGTCGAGGTTGTCGTATTGCGGGCTGCCGACTGCGCCGAGCAGGACGGCATCGGCTTTGCGGCAGAGGTTTTGCGTGAATTCGGGATAGGGATGGCCGTATTCGTCGTAGGCTTCGCCGCCTAGTGGGGCGTATTCGTAGCTGGCGTCCAAGCCTTGGGCGATGAGTTTGTCGAGTACGCGGACGGTTTCGGCGACGATTTCGGGGCCGATGCCGTCGCCTCGGAGGATGGCGATATGTTTGGTCATGGCAAAATCCTTATGAGGGTTTGGAAAAGGGGAGGTCGTCTGAAAACGGCAAAGCGTTTTCCATTTGTAAGGATGGTGTTTTCAGACGACCTTTTGTGTCTGTTTGCAGGTCGGTTTGCTTGAACGAGGCTGATTGTACCATTGCGGCATCGAGAAAGCTGCGTGGAAATCATGCAGGCGGATTCGTTGGGAACGCGATGGGCGATGTAGCCGAGTTTTACAGTATTTGCGAAGGCGAAGGAAATCAGTAGCGTTCTGCTTCGATACGGATTTTAAAGACGGCTTTGCGTATGGACTTTTCTTCGCCCACCAGCGGGGCGTGCGCGTCGTTGGGGAAGAAGAGGGCGAACTCACCCGATTGGAGTGTGAGCCAGGTTTCCGGTTCGCAGTCGAAAAATTCGATGTCGCGCTCTTCGTTGTAGCCTAAACCGTTTTTCAGACGGCCTCTGTCTATCCAGCCGTAGGTTTCCTCTCCGCTGATGGGGACTTGAATGTCGATGTGTTTCAGATGTGCTTCCGGCTTGGCTTCCGCTCTGCTCCTCATTGGCTCGCTGCCAACGAAGATGCGGATATTGGGGTTTTTGCACGGCACTTGGCCATCGGGCAAGGCGGCGAAATCCAGCGTTTGCAGCAGGTGGATGGCTTCGGCGAAGTCGGGGTGCAGCGCGGCGTAGCGGGCGGCGTTGGTGATGGTGTCGGTAATCATGGTTTTTGATTGGAAAGGTCGTCTGAAAAAGCATTCCTTACAGGATGGTTTTTTGTAAATCTAAAGTGGCAGCATAATGTTCGGCAATGGGGATAGGCTTGCGGCTGACTTGGTTGATGTCTCCACCTTCTTCGGTAAATAAAAATGGAAAGAACGTATAAACATTGTCGCCACTCAAATTGCGGATTTCTTCGCGCCAATTTTGCCAACGTAGGTTTTCATAATACATCTGCAGGTCGCCTACTAATGCCCAATGCAAAAAATCGCCATAGCCTTTTTCGCAATCTTCCCATTCGAGAGTATCCGGCGGGAGGTAGAAAACATTGCCGGGTGTGCCGTCCAATCCGCCGCCATTGATGGCAAAGTAGCCGCCTGCGGCGTCATCGGCAATCAGGTAATAGGGCGCGGGTGCGGCAGGTTCGGATTGTGTGCGGCCGAGATTCCAGCTTCCCAGTCCGCGAGGCAGTTTTGCGCTGCCCGAACCCAGTATCCGCAACCAGCCGTCGTCAATCAGGATGCCGCCGGTTTCATAAACGACCGCACCCATAAATGAACGTGTGGTTACTTGGGTTTTTAAGAGTTCGGCTTCTGAGGCGGCAGAATCGCGCGGCAGGATTTCTACGGGATTAGCGGCTTCGGTAAGCCACTCTTGAATCAGCGGCCATGCGGGGTCGGTGGTGTTGATGAGGTCGGATAATGTTTTCATTTGGGACTAATTGAAATGAGCGGAGCAGGTTTCTATTCTCTGCATTTGGTCTGACGCACAAAAAACAGGCAGCCTGCATAATTATTGCAGGCTGCCTGCTGTTTTAACCGTTAAACAGCCAAGGCTGGCTTTGGCGACGTTTTTCTTCGAAATTGCGGATTTCGTCAGCATGTTGCAGGGTTAAGCCGATTTCGTCCAAACCGTTTAAGAGGCAGTGTTTGCGGTGTTCGGTAATGTCGAATTTGAATGTCTCGCCGCTAGGTGTGGTCAGGGTTTGTTCGGCAAGGTCGATGGAGAGCTGATAGCCTTCGTTGGCCTCGACTTCTTTGAAAAGCTGATCAACTTGTTCTTCAGTCAACACGATGGGCAGGAGGCCGTTTTTGTAGCAGTTGTTGAAGAAGATATCGGCAAAGCTGGGCGCGATGACGGCGCGGAAACCGTAGTCGTCCAATGCCCAAGGGGCGTGTTCGCGCGAGGAGCCGCAGCCGAAGTTTTTGCGCGTCAACAGGATTTGCGCGCCTTGGTAACGCGGCTGGTTCAGCGAGAAATCGGGGTTCAGCGGGCGTTTGCTGTTGTCCATGCCCGGTTCGCCGTGGTCGAGGTAACGCCATTCGTCAAAGGCATTGGGGCCGAAGCCGCTTCGTTTGATGGATTTTAAAAATTGTTTGGGGATGATGGCGTCGGTATCGACGTTGCTGCGGTCGAGCGGGGCGACGATGGCGGTGATTTTGGTAAAGGCTTTCATGTCAGGTTCTTATAGGAATAATGTGAAAAAATGATGGTTGTTTGGCGGGTTGGATTAACGTGTGCTGTGCAAACCGATTCGGTTGCCTTCGGTATCTTCGATAAAGGCGGCAAAGCCGTTGGCGATGGGGAATTTCCCCTGCAACAATTTTCCGCCTGCCGAAACGGCTTTTTCTGCGGTCTCGGTACAATCCGGACAATTGAAGAAAATGGTCGTGCCTCCGTGGCCGGGTTGGGCGTTGCTGTCGTGCCAAATCATGCCGGCAGTACCGTGTTGCGTGTAATCGGCTGGGAAAATGATGAAACGGAAGCCGTTACCGCCGATGTTTTGTAAAGGTTTGCCGAAGACGGATTCGTAAAACGCTTTGGCTCGATCCAAATCTTGGGCATGAATGCCAAACCAGCTTGACGGATTGCTCATAGTTTCCTCCTTTATATGGAATGCTGAATATTTCCGGATACCTTATTGATGTAGGGTAAGAGGTCGTCTGAAAAAGAGTTCGGATTTTCAGACGACCTCGGCTGCCGGTTTATTCGGTAGCGGCTTCGATTTTGCTGCCTACATTGCTCATTCCGCGGCCTACGGCGTTGCCGCCTTTTTTAACGGCTTCCTCGGTCTTGTCGGCTACGTGCTCGGCAGTTTCTTTGGTTTTATCCCAGTTGCGGCTGGTGTCATCTTTTGCTCCGGACCAAGTGCTGGAACAGGCAGACAAGATGAAGGCTGCGGCAGCCAATGCAAAAAGTTTTTTCATAATGGATTCCTTTCAAGTGAAAATTGATTGAAAAGGTTTCAGACGTTTTGCGCAACGATAGGGAGATTTGCTTGAGCAACGTGTTTTCAGACGACCTCTATTGATGAGGTCGTCTGAAAGATTATGCCATAGTACGGATATCGGTAAATTTACCGTTTACCGCAGCGGCAGCAGCCATAGCGGGGCTGACCAAGTGCGTACGCCCGCCGTTGCCTTGGCGGCCTTCGAAGTTGCGGTTGGAAGTGGAGGCGCAGCGTTGGCCCGGAGTGAGGCGGTCGGCGTTCATGGCGAGGCACATCGAGCAGCCCGGTTCACGCCACTCGAAACCGGCATCGATGAAGATTTTGTCCAAGCCTTCCTGTTCCGCCTGCCGTTTAACCAAGCCGGAACCGGGAACGATTAACACGCGCTGTACGTTGTCGGCTTTTTTACGGCCTTTGGCGACGGCGGCGGCTTCGCGCAAGTCTTCGATGCGGCTGTTGGTGCAGGAACCGATGAATACGATGTCGACGGGGATTTCGTTCAGTGGTGTGCCGGCTTCCAAGCCCATGTATTCGAGCGCGCGTTCCATGCCGCTGCGTTTGACGGGATCGGTTTCTTCGGCAGGATTCGGTACTTTGCCGCTGATGTCCAAAACCATTTCGGGCGATGTACCCCATGTTACCTGCGGTTCGATGTCTTCGGCTTTGAAACGGTATTCTTTGTCGAATACCGCGCCCTCGTCGGAAACCAGCGTGCGCCAGTATTCGACGGCTTTGTCCCATGCTTCGCCTTTGGGTGCGAAGGGTTTGTCTTTGACATAGTCGATGGTGGTTTGATCGACGGCAACCATGCCGGAGCGCGCCCCTGCTTCAATCGCCATGTTGCACAGGGTCATGCGGCCTTCCATCGAAAGGCTGCGGATAGCTTCGCCGCCGAACTCGATGGCGTAGCCCGTACCGCCTGCCGTGCCGATTTGTCCGATGATGTAGAGGGCGACGTCTTTGGCGGTAACGCCCGGTTTCAGACGACCTTCAACGGCAATCAGCATGGATTTGGATTTTTTCGCGGTAATGCACTGGGTCGCCATGGTGTGTTCGACTTCGGAAGTGCCGATGCCGTGTGCCAGCGCGCCGAACGCGCCGTGGGTAGAGGTGTGCGAGTCGCCGCAGACGACGGTCATTCCAGGCAGGGTTGCGCCTTGTTCCGGCCCCATAACATGAACGATGCCTTGACCTTTATCCATGAACGGGAAGTAGGCGAGTGCGCCGAACTCTTTGATATTTTTGTCCAAAGTATCGACTTGCAGCTTGGAAATCGGGTCTTGGATGCCTTTGTCCCAATCGCCGGTCGGGGTGTTGTGGTCGGCGGTGGAGACGACGCTGTCGATACGCCACAGCTTGCGTCCCGCCATTTTCAGGCCTTCAAACGCTTGCGGGCTGGTGACTTCGTGCACTAAATGGCGGTCGATGTAGAGCAGGACAGTGCCGTCTTCTTCTTCGCGGACGACGTGGCTGTTCCAGAGTTTGTCGTAGAGGGTTTGTGCGCTCATGATGGGTTATCTTTGCTTATTAATAATAGGAGTAGATGGTTTGTTTTGATGGGCGGATTTTAGGCTTTTTGCAGGGGTAGCGCAATAGAAATTTGTCTAATTTCTACATTTCCCCGTAAAAATCTAAAAATAACTTTCAAAAATTAGACAAATTGTAGAATTGTTGACAAAAAGAGGTATTTTATTTGAAACAATGCTTGTCGTACCGCCTAAAAAAGCACTATCATTTCCATCCGTATCCCACATCCGACAATAGAGGTATAGAGAATGAAATTACCGGTTATGGCTGCCGAACATCTGTCGCAACTTCAGGCGTTTGAAGCGAAAATCTTGTGCAACCACGCCAAAATCGAAGCATGGTTCCGTTCGCAATGGAACGCGCACCGCCCGCCGTTTTACGGTTCGGTCGACATCCGCAATGCCGGTTATAAAATTTCGTCTATTGATATGAACCTGTTCCCCGGCGGCTTCAACAACCTGAATCCGAATTTCATCCCGCTGGCGGCAGTCGCGGCGCAAGATGCGGTACAACGCGCTTGCGAAACGGCAAAATCCGTATTGATTATTCCCGAAAACCATACCCGCAACACGTTCTACCTGCAAAACGTTTACGCACTCAGCGAGATTTTGCGCTCGGCAGGGTATGAAGTCCGTTTGGGCAGCCTGAATCCGGAAGTTACCGAACCGACCGAATTTGAAACCGCGTTGGGCGACAAAATCCTGCTGGAACCTTTATTGCGTACCCGCGAGCGCGTCCATCTTGCAGACGGCTTCTCACCTTGCGTCGTCTTGTTGAACAACGACTTGTCCGCGGGCGTTCCCGACATTCTCAAAGGCATCAGCCAAACCGTATTGCCTCCGCTGCACGGCGGTTGGACGACGCGCCGTAAAACAGAACATTTCAGCGCATACAACCAAGTTGCCGCAGAATTTGCCAAGCTGATTGGCATCGACGAATGGCAGATTAACCCGTATTTCGAAAAAATCGGCGGGTTGGACTTCCAAGAGCGCGAAGGCGAAGACGCGTTGGCGGAAGCGGTAGAGCGCGTGCTGGCGAAAATTCAAGCCAAATACGACGAATTGGGCATTGCCGACCAGCCTTTCGTGATTGTCAAAGCCGACGCAGGTACTTACGGCATGGGCGTGATGAGCGTCAAATCCGCCGACGAAGTGCGCGGACTGAACCGCAAAAACCGCAACAAAATGGCGAAGGTCAAAGAAGGCTTGGAAGTCAGCGAAGTGATTGTCCAAGAAGGCATTTATACCTATGAAACCATGAACGGCGCCGTGTGCGAACCCGTCGTTTATATGATGGACCGTTTCGTTATCGGCGGCTTCTTCCGCGTACACGAAGGACGTGGTGCAGACGAAAACCTCAACGCCGGCGGTATGGTGTTCGTCCCGCTGTCCAACAGCATTCCCACCGGCAGCGGCGACAATTCCCAAGAAGCTCCCGAAGCCTGCAAGCGCGTATTCGAACAATGGGACTCGCTCGGTATGCCGCGTTCCGAAAAAGACTGCGACGTGGACAACGAACACAACCGCCTCTACGTTTACGGTGTGATGGCGCGACTGTCGCTGCTTGCCGCCGCGCTTGAGTTGGAGCAAACCGCGCCGTAAAGCGCGTTTGGTCTGATTATTTGAAATAGTAAAAGGTCGTCTGAAAACCATAGTTTAAGTTTTCAGACGACCTTTTTATGTGGGCAGGTAGGAATAGCAGGCAACCATTAAAGCAACAAGCCGCAGATGGTACGGACAGTGCGGTAGCTGTGGCGAAAAATCAGTTTATTCGCCATATGATTCAAAAGGGATGCAAAAAGCCCGAAAAGCGCGGTTTTATGCTAAAATTCCCATCTATTTTTGCCATACGAAATAAAGAAAACCATGACCGACGCAACTATCCGCAACGACCATAAATTCGCACTCGAAACCCTGCCCGTCAGCCTTGAAGACGAAATGCGCAAAAGCTATCTCGATTACGCCATGAGCGTGATTGTCGGCCGCGCGCTGCCCGATGTGCGCGACGGTTTGAAGCCGGTGCACCGCCGCGTGCTTTACGCCATGCACGAGCTGAAAAACAACTGGAATGCCGCCTACAAAAAATCGGCGCGTATCGTCGGTGACGTCATCGGTAAATACCATCCGCACGGCGATTCCGCGGTTTACGACACCATCGTGCGCATGGCGCAGGATTTCTCGATGCGCTACGTCTTAATCGACGGTCAGGGCAACTTCGGTTCGGTTGACGGTGACGGCGCCGCGGCCATGCGTTATACCGAAATCCGCATGGCGAAAATCGCCCACGAAATGCTGGCGGATATCGAAGAAGAAACCGTCAATTTCGGCCCGAACTACGACGGCAGCGAACACGAACCGCTGGTGTTGCCGACCCGCTTTCCCGCGCTGTTGGTCAACGGCTCGTCCGGTATCGCCGTCGGTATGGCGACCAACATCCCGCCGCACAACCTCACCGACACCATCAACGCCTGTCTGCGTCTTTTGGATGAACCCGAAACCGAAATCGACGAATTGATCAACATCCTCCAAGCCCCCGATTTCCCGACCGGCGCAACCATCTACGGCTTGAGCGGCGTGCGCGAAGGCTATAAAACCGGCCGCGGCCGCGTCGTCATGCGCGGTAAAACCCATATCGAACCCATAGGCAAAAACAGCGAACGCGAAGCCATCATCATCGATGAAATCCCGTATCAGGTGAACAAAGCCAAACTGGTGGAAAAAATCGGCGAACTGGTGCGCGAAAAAACGTTGGAAGGCGTATCCGACCTGCGCGACGAATCCGACAAATCCGGTATGCGCGTCGTTATCGAATTGAAACGTAACGAAAACGCCGAAGTCGTTTTAAACCAGCTCTACAAACTCACCCAGCTTCAAGACAGCTTCGGCATCAATATGGTTGCTTTGGTTGACGGTCAGCCGCGCCTGTTGAACCTGAAACAGATTCTGGCGGAATTCCTGCGCCACCGTCGCGAAGTCGTTACCCGCCGCACCCTGTTCCGCCTGAAAAAAGCGCGTCATGAAGGCCATATCGCCGAAGGTAAAGCCGTCGCCCTGTCCAATATCGACGAGATGATTCGGTTGATTAAAGAATCCGCCGACGCGCCCGAAGCCAAAGAAAAACTGCTGTCCCGCGCATGGCGCAGCGGCTTGGTGGAAGACATGCTGAGCCGTACCGACCTCGACCTGCGCATGGCGCGCCCCGAAGGTCTGCCCGCCAACCTAGGCTTGCAGGAACAAGGCTATTATCTGAGCGAAATCCAGGCCGACGCCATCCTGCGCATGAGTCTGCGCAACCTGACCGGCCTCGACCAAGAAGAAATCGTCGGCGACTACAAAAACATCATGGCAAAAATCATCGACTATTTGGACATTTTGGCGAAACCGGAACGCATCACCCAAATCATCCGCGAAGAATTGGAAGAAACCAAAACCAATTTCGGCGACGAACGCCGCAGCGAAATCAACCCGTTCGGCGGCGACATCGCCGATGAAGACCTGATTCCGCAACGTGAAATGGTCGTTACCCTGACCCACGGCGGCTATATCAAAACCCAGCCGACCACCGACTATCAGGCGCAGCGTCGCGGCGGACGCGGCAAACAAGCGGCTGCGACCAAAGACGAAGACTTCATCGAAACCTTGTTCGTCGCGAACACGCATGACTATTTGATGTGTTTCACCAATCTCGGCAAGTGCCACTGGATTAAGGTTTACAAACTGCCCGAAGGCGGACGCAACAGCCGCGGCCGTCCGATTAACAACGTTATCCAGTTGGAAGAAGGCGAAAAAGTCAGCGCCATCCTCGCCGTGCGCGAGTTCCCCGAAGACCAATACGTCTTCTTCGCCACCGCACAAGGCATGGTGAAAAAAGTCCAGCTTTCCGCCTTTAAAAACGTCCGCAGCCAAGGCATCAAAGCCATCGCGCTCAAAGAAGGCGACTACCTCGTCGGCGCCGCGCAAACCAGCGGCTCGGACGACATCATGCTGTTCTCCAACTTGGGTAAAGCCATCCGCTTCAACGAATACTGGGAAAAATCCGGTAACGACGAAGCGGAAGATGCCGACATCGAAACCGAGATTTCAGACGACCTCGAAGACGAAACCGCCGACAACGAAAATGCCCTGCCAAGCGGCAAACACGGTGTGCGTCCGTCCGGTCGCGGCAGCGGCGGCCTGCGCGGTATGCGCCTGCCTGCTGACGGCAAAATCGTCAGCCTGATTACCTTTGCACCCGAAGCCGCTCAAAGCGATTTGCAAGTACTGACCGCCACCGCCAACGGCTACGGCAAACGTACCCCGATTGCCGATTACAGCCGCAAAAACAAAGGCGGACAAGGCAATATCGCCATCAACACCGGCGAGCGCAACGGCGATTTGGTCGCCGCAACCTTGGTCGGCGAAACTGACGACCTGATGCTGATTACCAGCGGCGGCGTCCTCATCCGCACCAAAGTCGAACAAATCCGCGAAACCGGCCGCGCCGCAGCAGGCGTGCGCCTGATTAATCTGGACGAAGGCGAAACCTTGGTATCGCTGGAACGTGTTGCCGAAGAAGCGGAAGATGAAAATCCCGAGGCGGAAAATCCGGGAGACAATGAAGCTGAGAATGCCGTATCGGATACTGATGGCGGCGAAGCGTAAATCAATCTTCCGATTGACCGGAGCCGATTGGCAGGGTCGTCTGAAATAATAGGTTTCACAATATAGTGGATTAAATTTAAATCAGGATAAGGCGACGAAGCCGCAGACAGTATAGATAGTACGGCAAGGCAACGCCGTACTGGTTTAAAGTTAATCCACTATAAATCTAAAAAATGGAGAAATCATGTCAACTTTATCCGATAAAATCATCATGGTAACCGGCGCGTCCCAAGGTTTGGGCGAGCAGGTTGCCAAGGCTTATGCGGCGGCCGGTGCGACCGTCATTTTGGTGGCGCGTCATCAAAAGAAGTTGGAAAAAGTTTATGATGCCATTGTCGATGCCGGCTATCCTGAGCCCTTTGCCATCTGCTTCGACCTAATGAGCACGGAAGAAAAAGAGTTTGACCAATTTGCCGCAACCATTTCCGAGGCGACCGGCGGACGCTTGGACGGTATCGTGCATTGCGCCAGCTATTTCTATGCGCTTTCTCCTTTGGATTTCCAGACCGTATCCGAATGGGTCAACCAATACCGAATCAACACCGTCGCGCCGATGGGTTTGACACGCGCGATGCTGCCTTTGCTCAAAGCTTCTTCCGATGCTTCCGTGATTTTTGTCGGAGAGAGTCATGGCGAAGATCCCAAGGCTTATTGGGGCGGATTCGGCGCGTCTAAAGCCGCGTTGAATTATTTGTGCAAAGTTGCTGCCGACGAGTGGGAACGTTTTGACAACCTGCGCGCCAATGTTCTGATTCCGGGTCCGATTAACTCGCCTCAACGCATCAAGTCCCATCCGGGCGAGTCGAAAAGCGAACGTAAAAACTATACCGACGTATTGCCGCAGTTTGTGTGGTGGGCAAGTCAGGAAAGCAGAGGGCGCAGCGGCGAGATTGTGTACCTCTAAGCTTGAACGGTAACGCGGCAAAATCATCCTTTGATGATTGCCGCGTTTTGATTTTCAAAACATTATTGTTGTATCAGGCAAGCAATGCAAAAGGTCGTCTGAAAAATTTCAGACGACCTTCTGCTATAAACAGACTGCTAGGGCTGCCAATCCAAGAAGTTACGCAACAGCAACAATCCTGCGTTGTGGCTTTTTTCCGTGTGGAACTGGGTGGCGAACACATTGTCTTTGCCGACGATGCAGGCAAATTCGTGCAGATATTCGCTGGTAGCAAGGATGGTTTCGGGGTCTTCGGGGGCGAAGTAGTAGCTGTGGACGAAGTAAAAGCGCGTTTCTTGCCCGATGTCTTTAAACAGCGGGTGCGGGCGGGTTTGGCGTACTGTATTCCAGCCCATGTGCGGCACTTTCAGACGACCTCCGTGCGCATCGGTTTGATTGGCGGCGAAGCGTTTGACCCTGCCTTTAAACCAGCCCAGTCCGGCAGTATCACCTTCTTCGCTGTGTTCGAACAATAATTGCGCGCCGACGCAGATGCCGAAAAACGGTTTGTTTTTCAATCCGTCTTCCACTGCCTCGCCCAAACCGCTTTGCCGCAGCGCCGCCATACAGTCGGGCATCGCGCCCTGACCGGGGAAAATGATTTTGTCGGCAGCAAGGATATCTTCGGGGCGGTCGGTCAGGTAAATTTCGGCGGCTTTGCCGGACAAGGCTTGAGCGGCTTGTACGGATTTGAGGACAGAATGCAAGTTGCCCATGCCGTAATCGACAATAGCGGTTTTCATGTTTTCTCCTTGATTTTTGGATAACGGGGCAAGGCGGGGGAGGGCATTGCGATGGTAATGATTTTATAGCAAACCCCGAACGCGGAAAATCGTTGCGTTGAGCGGCGGCCAGGGTGGGATATGTTACAAAGCCAAGTTTGAAAACTTGGCTCTTTATATCGTTTACCGGATGATGGGTCGTCTGAAATAGGCAACTGAAAGAGAAAACCTTGTTTCAGACGACCTTTTCCATATTACTCAATCTTCACCCGTTTCAGCCTCAAGGCATTACCCAACACCGACACCGAGCTTGCCGCCATTGCCGCGCCTGCGATGACGGGGTTTAAGAAGCCGAGTGCGGCGAGCGGGATGCCCAAGATATTGTAGAAAAAAGCGAAAAACAGGTTTTGTTTGATGTTTTTCAACGTCGCCTGCGACACCAGCAAGGCATCGGCGAGCTGGTTGACCGAATGCTGCATCAGCGTGGCAGATGCGGTGTGTTCGGCAACGTCCGCGCCGCCTTTCATGGCGAAGCTGACGTTGGCGGCGGCAAGTGCGGGCGCGTCGTTGATGCCGTCGCCGACCATCGCCACGGTTTTGCCGGCGGCTTTGAGTTTCTGCACTTCGGCGGCTTTGTCGCGCGGACTCATGTTGCCGAAGGCGTGTGCGATGCCCAGTTGTTTGGCGACGTATTCGACCGTGCCTTGGTTGTCGCCACTCATGATGTAAACGTCGATGCCGTGTTTTTTCAGACGGCCTATGGCTTCGGCGGTGTCGGCTTTCAACGCGTCGGCGAGTGCGAATGCGCCGATGGGTTTGCCGTTGACGGAAACGGCGACGATGCTTGCGATGTGCCAGACGTCGTCTGAAAACTCGGGCAAGGTCAGTTCGGCAAATTCGGCTTTACCCGCTTTCACCAATCCCACTCCTTCGACTTCGGCGGTAATGCCTGCGCCGACGACGGTTTGCGCATTTTGTGCGGCGGGGATGTCCAAACCACGCACTTGGGCGGCGGAGACGATGGCGCGGGCGAGCGGGTGGGCGGCGTTTTGTTCGACGGCAGCGGCGATGCGGTACAAATCGTCTTCGTCAAAGCCGCTGTCGGGAACGCAATAGACGGCGGCAACCTGCGGCCTGCCTTCGGTCAGCGTGCCGGTTTTGTCCAACACGACGGCATCGACGTGGGCTGCTTCCTCCATCGCCGCCGCGTCTTTAAACCAAATACCGTGTTTCACCGCCTTGCCCATGCCGACCATAATCGCGGCGGGCGTCGCCAGACCGAGCGCGCACGGGCAGGCAATCACCAAAACGGCAACGGCGTGCATCAGCGCAACCGTCCAATCGCCTTTCACCAGCCAAGTGGCGATAAAAGTCAGAAGCGCGATGCCCACAACGGCAGGCACGAACACCGCCGCCGCCTTGTCCGCCACGCGTGCAATCGGCGCTTTACTGCCCTGCGCTTCGGAGAGCGCGTTCATCATGTCGCCGAGCAGGGTTTGGCTGCCGAGCTGCGTGGCGCGGTACACCACGCTGCCTTCGGTCATCAGCGCACCCGCCAACACTTTGCCGCCCGCCTTTTTCTCTTCGGGATTGGATTCGCCGGTGAGGTGGCTCTCGTCCGCCCAACCGCTGCCGCTTTCGATAATGCCGTCGGCGGCAATGCGTTCGCCGTGGTTGGCGCGGATAAGGTCGCCGATTTGCACTTGGTCGATGGGCAGTTGTTTCCATTCGCCTTCGCGCTGCACGTTGACTTGAGTCGGCGTGAGTTTCAGCAGCAGGCCCAGGCTGTTCAGGCTGGATTTTTTGGTGCGGTGTTCCAAAAATTTGCCCAGCGACACAAAACCAATCACCATCACGCCCGCTTCAAAATACACATGCGCCATGCCGTGTGCCGCGTGCGGGCTGAAAAACAGCATATAGACAGAATACAGGTAAATCGAGACGGTGCCGATGGTAACGAGCACGTCCATATTCGCCAGCCCGCCCTTAATGCTTGCCCACGCGCTTTTGTAAAACGGCACCGCCAGCCAAAGCTGCACCACGCTCGCCAGCGCGAACTGCCATATCGGAGGAATCATCCAATCGTGTCTGCCGATCATCATGCCCGCCATGCCGATCAGGAACGGAACATTGATGGCGAACAGCAGCCACAGCCGCCAGCTTACATGCGCGGTTTCTTCGGGTTGCGGCAGCGCGTCTTCCGTCTTTTCCTTCGCGCCGTAACCGGTTTTCTCGATGATTTTGGCGATGTCGGCGGCGGAGGTTTGGCTATCGTCAAACACCACCTGCGCCTCCTCGCTGGCGAAGTTCACTCCAGCCGATTCGACAAAGTCTTTTTTGTTCAACACTTTTTCAATGCGCGAAGCGCAGGCCTGACAGGTCATGCCTTCGATTTGGAAACGGACTTTTTGTTGCATGGTTTCTTCCTTCTGAATGTGGTTGGACTACCTGAAAAAAGCGGAGCAGGGTTTTCAGGTAGCCTTTGGGGTGTTGCAGTCGATTTGTTGCGATTCGATTTACAAAGCCGCATCAAAGCCGCCGTCTTCCACCGCTTCTATCAGCGCGGCGGGGTTGGTTTGGGCGGGGTCGAATTCCACGACGGCGTTCTTGTTTTCCAGGCTCACTTCGGCCTTGTCCACGCCGTTTACGCCTTCGAGGATGCTGGTAACGCTTTTCACGCAGCCGCCGCAGGTCATGCCTTCGATGTTTAATGTGATGGTTTGCATAGGGTTTCCTTTCTGTTGGAATGAGGCTGAGGTTTTAAAGCCCGTTGCAGCCAAAGCTTTCAGGTAGCCTGAAATGATGGGTCGGCTCTTGCTTTCCCGCTAAGTGCCGCCACTATAAAGCTTCACCCGAAGTAAAGGTCAAGCATCATGATGAACATCAGTCAGGCCGCGGCCAAGAGCGGCCTTTCCGCCAAACAAATCCGCGACTACGAAAAGCACGGCCTAATCGCCCCGGCCGCGCGCAGCGAAGCGGGCTACCGCCGCTACGGACAGGCCGACCTTGCCCGGCTGCGCTTTATCCGCCATGCGCGGGAAGTGGGCTTTTCGCTGCCGCAGATTGGGCAGCTTTTGAGCCTGCAACACAGCCCGCAGCGCACCAGCCGCGAAGTGAAAACGCTCACCGCGCGGCACATCGCCGAGCTGGAAGCCAAAATCGAACGCTTGCAGGGCATGGTGGCCGAGCTGCAACGCTGGCACGATGCATGCGCGGGAGACGACTGCCCGGATTGTGCGATTTTGGCCGGGCTGGAGGAGCGTTAGGCGGCTTGGGGCCAATACACATGAGTGCAACCACCTGTTGCCTTTGTTGGAAGGCATTCAAAGGCTATGACAGTAAGGAAAACCGGCAACATCTGAAAGAGCATCGGTTGTTAGACGGCATTGCGCAAAGCCCACCGCAACCGCCCTCTGACGGAAGCACAAACCAAACGCAACCGATATTTGTCGAAGACCCGTTATGTGGTCGAACAGAGCTTTGGTACGCTGCACCGTAAATTCCGCTACGCCCGGGCAGCCTATTTCGGACTGATTAAAGTGAGTGCGCAAAGCCATCTGAAGGCGATGTGTTTGAACCTGTTGAAAGCGGCCAACAGGCTAAATGTGCCTGTTGCTGCCTAAAAGGCGGCTCGGATGCCTGATTATCAGGTATCTGGGGAGGATTAAGGGGGTATTTGGGTAAAATTAGGAGTGATTTGGGGAGAAAACAGCCGAAAACCTGTGTTTGGGTTCCGGCTGTCGAGGGAAGGGCTTTTTTGCAAAGGTCTCTGCTCATAAAAAACTGCACCTTGTGAGTAGGAGGGAATGTGTCCAACTTTTGGGGTGCAGTTCAAAAGGGGAGGGCGGTTTGAACTGCACCCCAAAAGTTGGACATCCCCTCCAACTCACAAGGTACAGTTTTTTTATGAGCAAATATACATTACACTTCAAATACCAAGCCGTACTCCAC
>ERZ1674236.110-NODE-110-length-22086-cov-32.847851_pt1 | contig 22086 bp, 23 predicted proteins | sample MGYA00581210_ERZ1674236 | MGnify/ENA primary metagenome ERZ1674236 (study PRJEB41354, sample SAMEA4873328) | human saliva metagenome | biome: human-associated habitat [ENVO:00009003]; feature: mouth environment [ENVO:08000002]; material: saliva material...
TACTGTCTGCGGCTTCGTCGCCTTGTCCTGATTTAAATTTAATCCACTATATAAACCTTGCTTATCATTTTCTTCAGATGATTCAAATCAAATATTAATTACATATAATTAATAATATTGTAATAATACTATACAATATAACTAATCCCAAATAATTAAATATAATTATTTGGGATTAGTTAGTATTGTTAAAAATTCAAATTTGGAGAATGAAAAGATGAAACTAAACTTATCCGCCAAACCGCTGTGTTTGGTGTTGTCCCTTGTTTTTGCAAATGTTTGTGTTGCTGAAGGTATTGCGACAGGAGTGATGCACAAAAACGGTTCTGCCGCGTTGGGCAAAGACTCGAAGGCGGGGGAGAATGCGACTGCATTGGGCGATAAAGCAGCTGCGGCGGGTTATAAGTCTGTTGCTGCCGGCTATGATTCAAGCGCTTCGGGTTTGAGCGCGTCGGCATTTGGCAGCGAGGCTAAGGCGGAAGCATTGCGGACGGTTGCCGTCGGTTTCAGGGCGAACGCAAAAGGAACCAACGATATTGCCGTCGGCGGCGCATCGAAGGCTTCCGGTGGGCAGTCGGTGGCGGTCGGTTTGATGTCGCAGGCAACGGGTTTGCGTTCTATCGCGGTCGGTGAAAGCGCGAAGGCTGCCGATATTGATGCGGTTGCGTTTGGACGCGGCAGCGAAGCCAATGCGCTCAGTTCCACTGCTGTCGGAGATAGGGCAAAAGCCAATGGTACGCAGGCGGTTGCGCTGGCATCTGCTGCTGAGGCAAACGGCTATCAAGCCGTTGCAGTCGGTACGCGCGCGGTTGCCGAAGAAACCAACAGCGTGGCATTGGGCGTGGAATCTTCGTCCACCGCACTCAACGGTCTTGCCGCTGGCACGCGCGCACGGGTACGGAAATCGGGCGGAACGGCTTTGGGCGCAGGTGCTGCTGCATTTGAGGAAAAATCCGCTGCTTTGGGCTACAAAGCAGAAGCGCGTCAGCAAAACTCCGTAGCGCTCGGTACGGACAGCGTTGCCGATACTGCGGCAGGCGTTGCAGGTCATGACTTTGCTACCGGCGCGGCAAGTACAGAAACAGGCAAAACATGGGTATCGACTTTAGGCGCGGTATCTGTCGGCAGCGAACAAAACAGCCGCCAGATTACTAATGTTGCTGCGGGTAAGGAGGATACGGACGCGGTCAACGTTGCTCAAGTGAAGAGCCTTGCCCGCCAAACCCAAAGCAGCCTTGCCGCAGCCGAGAGCAATCACCAGACCCAAATCGCCGCTTTGCGCAACGAAGCCAAAGTCCGTATGGACAAACTTGAAGAGCGTGCTGATTCAGGCTCCGCCGCTGCAATCGCGGTCGGCAGCCTCGGACAGGCATATCAGCCGGGACAAGGCGCGGTTTCCGTCGCAAGCGGTATCTGGCGCGGTAAAAGCGGCTACGCCGTAGGTATTTCCAAAGTATCCGCCAGCGGCAAATGGCTGGTTAAAGGCTCGGCAGTCGGCGCGGCGAAAGGCGGTGCGGGCGGCGGCGCCAGCGTAACCTACCTCTGGTAACCGTTGTTAGGTGTATCGCCGAAAGGTCGTCTGAAAACATTCCGTTTCGTCGGAGCCGTGTTTTTCAGACGACCTCGTTCTTGATAATTCCCTATTTGTCCCAATTCTGTCGAAGTTATTAATTTTCGATAGAACAAAATGAATCCCAAATACGCTCCGCTTTTCCAATCTTTCACACTCAACAACGGCGTAACCGTCAAAAACCGCCTCGTCGTTGCGCCCATGACCCATTTCGGTTCCCACACCGACGGCTTAATCAGCGACCAAGAGCGCACGTTTCTCGGTAACCGCGCAGGCGATATGGGTCTCTTTATCTCTGCTGCCACTTTGGTTCAAGAAGGTGGTAAAGCCTTTCGAGGACAGCCTGAAGCTACGGGCGAACACTGCCTCGACAGCCTGAAAGAAACCGCCCAAATCATTCAAAAACAAGGTGCGAAAGCGATTTTGCAAATCCATCACGGCGGCTCTAAAGCGATGGCGGAACTCAACCGCCGCGACAAAATCAGCGCGTCCGCCAGCGAAGAAGAAGGTGCGCGTGAAGCGAGTGCCGCAGAAGTGGAAGAACTCATCGCTTCCTTCGCCCAAGCTGCCGATTTGGCGATTCGTGCAGGCTTTGACGGCGTGGAAATCCACGGCGCGAACGGCTATTTAATCCAACAGTTTTACTCCGCCCAAAGCAACCGCCGCAGCGACCAATGGGGCGGCAGCTTGGAAAACAGAATGCGCTTCCCGCTCGCCGTCGTCGATGCCGTTGCCGCCGTCCGCAACAAACACCAACGCAACGACTTCATCATCGGCTACCGCTTCTCGCCCGAAGAGGCAGGCGAAGACGGGCTGACCATGACCGAAACCGGCGCACTGATTGACGCGCTGGTGCAAAAGCCGCTGCAATACCTGCACGTTTCCTTGTGGGAATTCGATAAGAAAATCCGCCGCGGCGGCGATACGGCGCAAACCCGTATGCAGTTCATCCACGACCACATCAACGGCAAATTGCCCCTTATCGGCGTGGGCAACCTGTTTACCGCCGATGATATTCTGGCGGCGTTTGAAACCGGCTGGGCGGAATTTATCGCATTGGGCAAAACCGTCATGATCAATCCGCACATCGCCACACAAATCCGCGAAGGCCGCGAAGCCGAAATCGAAACGCAACTCGACCCGGCGCGCGCCGACCATTACGGCTTCCCCGACATCCTGTGGGAATTTTCCGCCAGCGGTACGCAATCGTGGCTGCCGCCGGTAAAAGGCGCGGACTGGAAGCCGGTAGATGCCTGATTGACTGTAACGACAGCTTAAAACGGCAAAGATCATGTTTGCTGTTTGATGAGGTCGTCTGAAAAGGTTTCGGCATACGCATAACCTTTTCGCTATGCCTGAGAGGTCGTCTGAAAAATCAAATACGAGATTTCAGACGACCTTTTTATTGTTTTGCTTCAAGGAAATGACGGTTGATGTACCAGTCGGCTTGTGGTGCGGATGAACATGTTTTATCGGGCGAGGGGGGGATTAAACAACATAGTCTTGCCGTTGTTTAGCCTATGGGTCGTCTGAAACGGGAAAAGGTGATGCGTGTGATGAGATGGTTTGATGGATGTGGTTTTAAAAGTGTTGTTATATATCATATATTATTTTGATTTAAATCAGGCGGTTGAGAAAAAGGAGAGGTTTTTTTAACTTGCGGTTTGGGTACTTTGTCATATATATGTTTTAATTCATGCTTTGAGTTGTAATGCTGTTATTTATAATCACTTGAAAACCTGCGGTTGTTTGTAATATAACTAAATTATTGTTTTTTATATTTTTTGACTTTGTGGGCAATGATGCAGATTGTCTTTGGCAGGGTTGGCGTAAGGAGTAAAAAATGCATGTTGTCGTTCTTCCATCGTGGTATCCGAAATCCGAAACGGATGTGGACGGGATTTTCTTCCGTTTGCAAGCTCAAGCTTTGCAGCGCAAAGGCTTGAAAGTAGGGGTCATTGCGCCTTTGTTCCGCTCGTTGCGGACGGAGTGGAAAAGTATTTTGACCGGACCTTATGGAATGCGGCATCACCGGCAGGGCGGTTTGAATACTTATGTTTACGACAGTATGTATTTTTTCCCGCATTGCCCCGTCGTCGATATCGACCGTATCCGTTGGGTGAGGGCGGGCATGAAGGCTTTTAAGCGGTATGTGGCAGAAAACGGCAAACCTGATGTCCTCCATGCGCATACGATGAATTTCGGCGGCGTTTTGGCACATGAAATTTCTAAGAAATACGGTATTCCTTATGTGATTACCGAACACAGCAGCGCGATTGCCCGCAACCTGGTCCGTCCGAACCAATGGCCCAGTATGAAAGAATCCGCCCGACATTGTCAGGCGCGTTTTGCGGTCAGCAAGGATTTTTGTGCATTGCTGCGCGAGAAATACGGTTTGGATTGGGAATATCTGCCGAATATTTTGGGCGATAACTTTGCGCGTCCGTTCGAGCCTTTCGATAAGTCCCATCAGGATTTCACGTTTTGCTCCGTTTCCCACTTGCGCCATCTGAAAGGGCATGACTTATTGCTTCCCGCCTTTGCCAAGGCTTTGGAAAAGTATCCCTTCCTCAAACTCAAAATCGGTGGCAATGGCGCGGAGGCGGAGAATCTGCGCCGCTTGGTTGATGAATTGGACATCGGTCATGCCGTCACCTTTTTGGGCGCGTTGAAGACGGATGAGGTCTTGGACTTGATGCGCCATAGCAATGCTTTTGTACTCGCCAGCCGTGTGGAAACGTTCGGTGTGGTGTTTATCGAGGCGCTGTCACAAGGCTTGCCGGTCATTGCGACAATGTGCGGCGGACCTCAGTCGATAGTTAATGAAAATAATGGTTATCTGATTCCGACTGAAAACATAGAGGCATTGAGCGAGGCACTGATTCGGATGTATGAAGAACGCGAGAAATTTTCGGCGGAAAAATTGCGTGCGGATTGTTTGAACGAGTTTGGCGAAGATGCCGTGATTGGAAGGCTGATCCAAGCATTTGAAAAAGTGACCGGCAAATCGGCGGAAGCATGAATCAATCACGGTATGTGAGAGCAGAAGGCTTGCGACTAGGCTTAAAGTCTGGTGCAAGCCTTTATTGTTTGCGAATATGGTTCCTTTGTGATTAGAATTCCCTTTTTGGGGCAGGCAAAACAAGATTTATGCCGCTTTAAATACGCAAATATTAAGGAAATCCCAATGAAAATCAAACTTTCAGCCTTCTTCTTGTCACTTGCCGTTTGTACGCATGCCCATGCGCTGACTACGCGTCCGGTCGAGCATACTTGCCCGATAGGCGGCGAAAAATTCACATCGGTTATGGTAATGTCGGGCTTTTCGATAGATATGAAGACTGATTTGGAGCCGGTAGGTATGGTTATGGCGCCTGCCCCCATTCCGGTTTGTCCGAGCAATAAGTTTGTCATGTTTAAGGACGACTTTACGCAACAAGAATTGGATAAGTATGAAAAAGTCATCCGAAGCGAGGCTTATCTCAAGCAGGTGGCTGAAAAGGCCTCAGCGCAAAGGTTGGCGGGGGTGATGTTGGAGTTGGCAGGCGAAAATCAAAACGCAGAACAAATGATGTCGATATTTTTGCATGCCAGCTGGCTGGGCGGTCATCAGCAAGATCTGGAGAAAGTCCTGCATTACGCCGATTTGACTTTGAAAGATGACAGTCTGCCGGCTGAAAAACGTGTGAATACCAAGCTTGTGCGCGGAGAAATGTTGCGCAAATTGAGTCGGTTTGATGAGGCGAAAAAGCAGTTTGAAGAATTGACAAAAGAGCCGACGGTTATGGCTTCCGAGTATTTGCAAAAACTGACGGAGCTGGAGTTGGAACTGACGGCGGAAAAAGACACCTATTCGCATCCGGTAAGGCAAACCTTGAGTTTGCGCGGCAAAATAAAAGACGAATAACCGTCATTGCAAGATTGGGGCACGTTGCTTTGCGTTGAATGTATAGTGGATTAACTTTAAACCAGTACGGCGTTACCTCGCCTTAGCTCAAAGAGAACGATTCTCTAAGGTGCTGAAGCACCAAGTGAATCGGTTCCGTACTATCTGTACTGTCTGCGGCTTCGTCGCCTTGTCCTGATTTAGTTAATCCACTATATTTCCGCCATATACGGCAAAAAGGTCGTCTGAAACCTGATTTGGGTTTTCAGACGACCTTTTGCTTTAGGGCTTACAGTTTATTTTGCTGCGGAAGCGCCGGAGCTTGCTGCGGAGGCTGCTGTGGCACTTGCTGCCGAAGCGGTAGAAGCGGCTTCGGCTTTCGCACCGGCTGCTGCGTTTTCACCCCAGGCGGCAGGGTATTTGTAACCTGCGAAGCGTTGGCGCGCGTAGGCTTTGAACTCGTCGGAGTTGTAGGCTTCGGTTACGTCTTTGAGCCATTGGCTGTCTTTGTCGGCGGTTTTGACGGCTGCCCAGTTGACGTAGGCGAAGCTCGGTTCTTGGAACAGGGCTTCGGTCAGCTTCATGCCGCTACTCATGGCGTAGTTGCCGTTAACGATGGCGAAATCGACGTCGGCACGGCTGCGCGGCAGTTGTGCGGCTTCAAGCTCTATGATTTTGATGTTTTTCGGATTTTCGGCGATATCGGCTTTGGAAGCAGTCAGCGGATTAACACCGTCTTTCAACTTAACCCAGCCCAATTCGTTCAACATGACCAGCGCGCGGGCGAAGTTGGACGGGTCGTTAGGCGCGGAAACGCTGCTGCCGTCTTTGACTTCGTCCAGCGATTTCAGTTTGCCCGGATACAGGCCCAAAGGCGCGGTCGGCACTTGGAAGGCTTCGGTGATGTCTAATTTGTGTTCTTTTTTGAAGTCGTCCAGATAAGGCTTGTGTTGGAAAATATTGATGTCCAGTTCGCCTTCTGCCAAAGCGAGGTTGGGGCGGACGTAGTCGGCGAATTCAAGCAGTTTGACGGTATAACCTTTTTTCTCCAGCGCAGGTTTGATTTGGTCTTTGACCATGTCGCCGAAGTCGCCGACGGTCGTACCGAAGACGATTTCTTTTTTTGCGCCATTGTCGGCGGCAGGCGATGCGGCAGATGCGGCGGATGTGCTATCTTTTTGACCGCCGCAGGCTGCCAGTATCAAGGCGAGCGCGGCGGCGGAAAGGGTTTTGAAGAAGGTGTTTGTCTGCATGTTTTACTCCTGGTAAGTGTTAAGTCGATTTTTCAGACGGCCTCTGCCGTCGGGACAGTTGGGATTTTAAATCCATTTATGGGAAACGGGACGGTTTTTTATGGTGAGGTACAGGCCTTTGGCGGAACGGTAACACAGCCAAATCAATCCCGCTTTAAAAGTCAGGGCTGAGATGAGCTTGAGCCAATCCAACGAGGTGGCGAACGGAGAAATATCAAAGGCGGTATCGACACTTTCATACATTTCATCTGTTCCGTCGATTACGGCGTGTCCGTCCATTTCATCATCATAGTCTTCTGCCATCATGGCACTTTCATCCGGCTCGCTGATTTCGCCCATTTCATCGATGTCCATCGTGCCAATTGATCCGTTCATTTCCCCTATGGAAACCATATCGTCAAATGAAAGGATGCCCCAGATGGGGACAGGGGAGGCGATAAGGGACCATATCATAAAGACAGCCAATAGCCCGACACACAATAAAATGAAGAAACCCATATCGTTACGCATCATTTTGCTGTTGTGCGCGTTGACGTCGGAGGGCGGGTGTTCTAATTTTTCCAAGATGACGAGTTGGGCAAGAAAGATGCCGATACTCAGGCCTATATACAATATTTTCGGCATATGGTTCATGGGGCCGATAAAGTACCAAAGGATATTGCCGATATTGACTAAATAAACGGCAATTAGAATTTTTTTGGCGGATTTCATGTTGTATTTTTCACTCAAAAGGTCGTCTGAAAATGCATCAGGTGTATTTTCAGACGACCTTGTTTACGTTTGTGAGGTTTAACGTTTGTCCAATTTCCGCGCCAATGCGTTGCCGGTGCTTTGAATCAGGATAACGAGCAGCACGAGGATGGCGACGATGAAGATGATGACTTCGGTTTGGTAGCGGTAGTAGCCGTAGCGGATGGCGAGGTCGCCCAAGCCGCCGCCGCCTATCATGCCTGCCGCCGCGCTGTATGAGAGCAGGCCGATGGCGAGGACGGTGATGCTGGAAACCATGCCCGCGCGCGCTTCGTTCAAGAGGACTTTGCGGACGATGGCAAGCGGCGAGGCGCCCATGGCGGTGGCGGCTTCAATCACGCCTTTGGGGACTTCGCGCAGGTTTTGTTCCACTAAGCGGGCGAAGTAAAACAGGCCGGACACGCTCAATACCAGCGAGGCGGCAATCGGGCCGATAGTGCTGCCGACGATGGCGCGGGTGGCGGGTATCATGGCAATCATCAGGATGACGAAGGGGAAGGCGCGCATCAGGTTGACTAAGTTGTCAAACAGGAAATTCACCGGCTTGTTGTAATGAAGCTGGCGGTTGGAAGTTACGAAAAGCAAGACGCCCAAGAGGGTGCCGAAGATGACGGCAATCGTGGTGGACAGTCCGACCATGACGAAGGTTTCGCCCAAGGCGCGGACGATTTCGTCTTTCATGCCGACGATGGTGGAAACGGCTTGTTCGAATGTTAAGTCTGCCATATCAGTCCTCCCGAATCAGTTCGCGCCCGATTTCGGATTGGGCGTGGATTTGGTTGCCGCGTACTTCGACGATTTCCACCACTTTTCCTTTATCCAAGAGGGCGGCGCGGTCGCACAGGCGGCGGATGACGCTCATTTCGTGGGTTACGATGACGATGGTGACGTTGAAGCGTTTATTGATGTCTTCCAAACATTCCAAGACGCTGCGCGTGGTGGCGGGGTCGAGGGCGGAAGTGGGTTCGTCGGCGAGGATGACTTGGGGCTTGGGTGCGAGCGCGCGGGCGATGCCGACGCGCTGTTTCTGCCCGCCGGAAAGCTGGGCGGGGTAGTGGTCGGCGCGTTCGGTCAAGCCGACGATTTCAAGGCATTCTTTGACGCGTTCTTTGATTTTTTCAGACGACCATCCGGCGATTTCCAAAGGAAAGGCAACATTGTCGGCAACGGTACGGTTGCTCAAAAGATTGAACTGCTGAAACACCATGCCGATATTCTGCCGCGCCTGACGCAATGCGGCGGCATCAAGCGCGGTCAGCTCTTGTCCGCACACATTGACCCTGCCGCTGTCGGGACGTTCCAACAGGTTAATCAGGCGCAGCAGGGTGGATTTGCCCGCGCCGGAATAGCCCATCAGACCGAAGATTTCGCCGTCTTGGATTTCGAGGCTGGTCGGCTCGACGGCGGCAAAACGGGTTTTGTCGCGCGTTTGGTAATGTTTGGAAACGTTGTCCAAAATAATCATAAATACTTCCTGATACTTCCGGGAAAAAAAAGAAGCCCGATGCTGTACACAACGGGCTTGGATATAAAGAAAGGAATAAAAACAGCAGAAAATGAAAATACGCTTTAGCTGTTTATGCCCGCAAGCTGTGTCAAATCGGCAATGTTAACTCAGATACGACTATAATCAAAATCGGTAACTTTGTCAAGTTTTGATATGATTTGTAATTTTAAAATAATAAATTGTCAGTTTATTTGCCGAAAAGCTCCGCCACCATGCGGGCTTCTTCCTCGGTATAAGCCGCGCCGTTGAGCTTCGCAGTCAGGATAAATTCGCCGCTTAACCCTTGTTCGGCGCAGGTTTCGCGCCAGCCTTGCAGCCGTTCTTCGTCGCTGGCTTTACGTTTCAGACGACCTATGGCCTGGGCGGCCTGTTTGGTTTGTTCGTTCATACAGTTCCTTAACAAAAGGCAAAAGGTCGTCTGAAAATTTTCAGACGATTTTTGTATAAGTTGTAGATTGGATTATTGAATCCGCTATTGCGGTAATGGATTTCCTTGATGGGGTGTTAGCGTTTTTTGCCGGATTCGGGCGTATCCAACTTATGCTTGCTGTAATGCAGACTATGTTCACTCCATACCGCCGTCCATACAGCACCGCACAATACCAGCATCCACATCACATTCAGCCACAGCATGAACAGCAATAGTGCGGCAGTTGCGCCGTAAATAGGTTCGTATCCGTCCACCAAGCCGCTGTACCAAGTAAATATATACCGCGCAGCTTTCATTAATAACGCTACCCCGAAAGCTGTCAGAAGCGGGCAATACTCAGGCGCACGCCGTTTGGGGACAAAACGGTACGGCAGCCACAGCAGCAAGGTTGCTGACAGCAAGGAGAGCAATGCGCTCAATGCATTTGCCAGTTCGGGCAGCTGTACCGCCAGAACATCCCGCAACAGACTTATCAAACCTATAAACAAGGGCAGTAGCACCAACAGCGCAGGGTAAATCAGCAACCGCCGGCGTGAACGTTTTTCCTGCTGTTCGCGCCATACTATGCACAAAGTATTGTCAATCGTACGGACAAACAGCAGCGCAATCAGTGAAAATGCGGCTAAGCTTATTCCGCCCAAGTGTTCGGCATGGTGCTTGAAACGATTGATATATACTGCAATGTCTGCCGCCTCTGTTGGGAACGCCGTCTGATTGAACGCGACAACAAACGCATCCGTAAGGGTATCGACGTATGGCGACAGGTGAGACACTAATAACACAACGGTCAAAAATGGCACAACCGCCAGCAAAGTCATAAAACTCAAACCTGAGGACACCAATGTCAAACGTATTTCAGAACAGCGTTGTAAATAATGACGTAAAAAATTATTCATAGGTTAAATAAACGTAGCCTGGGTAAGGAGTATTGCTTAATTGTAGGGCGGATTATTGAATTCGGCATTATTGAAGTTGCCGCGATGATTGGGTGTTTTTCTTGTTAATCCGATATATCGACCGAGTACCGAATATTTTATCGGATATAAGCATTATGTTTATGGTTGTGTGAAAACAAAGGTCGTCTGAAAATTTTCAGACGACCTCATGATTATTTGATGACCCGCGCCAGCAAGGCTTTTTCTTTGCCCTGCATATTCGGGATTTTGACTTGGATGCCGTTGCCCGGAGCGACTTCGACGGCTGTGCCTTTGCGGGTCATTTGTTCCAGCGTAATGGTTTGGTTGCCTTCGGGGTGGATGATTTCCAAGGTGTCGCCGACGGCGAAGCGGTTTTTGACTTCCACCGTTGCCCAGCCTTCGGCATCGATTTCGGTAACGTGTCCGACGTATTGGCTTTGTTTGGCGGTGGAATGGCCGCTGAGGTAGTTTTGATAGTCTTGGGTTTGGTGGCGTTCGAGGAAGCCTGAAGTGTAGCCGCGGTTGGCGAGGCCTTCGAGTTCGCTCAACAAGCCGTAGTCAAACGGACGGCCTGCGACGGCATCGTCAATCGCTTTGCGGTAGGACTGGGCGACGCGGGCGACGTAGTAGAGCGACTTGGTGCGGCCTTCGACTTTGAGGCTGTCCACGCCGATTTTGGCGAGTTTTTCGACGACTTCGATACCGCGCAGGTCTTTGGAATTCATGATGTAGGTGCCGTGTTCGTCTTCCATAATCGGCATCATTTCGCCGGGGCGGTTGGACTCTTCAATCAGGAAGACTTTGTCGGCGTAGGGGTGGCGTTTCTGACCGTTGATGCCTTCGAAGTTTTGGTTGGCTTCTTCTTGGGCTTTTTCAAAGTTGAAGCCTTGCAGAAGCTGGGCATCGCCCGCATCGCTTTCAGTGGCGTTGTGGACTTTATAGTCCCAGCGGCAGGAGTTGGTGCAGGTGCCTTGGTTGGGGTCGCGGTGGTTGAAATAGCCCGACAATAGACAACGGCCTGAGTAGGCGATGCACAATGCGCCGTGGATGAAGACTTCGAGTTCGATGTCGGGGCATTCTTGGCGGATTTCGGCGATTTCTTCCATGCTCAATTCGCGCGACAGGATGATGCGCTCGACGCCGATGTTCTGCCAGAATTTCACGCCCCAGTAGTTGGTGGTGTTGGCCTGTACGGACAGGTGGATCGGCATCTCCGGCCATTTTTCGCGCACGGTCATAATCAAACCCGGATCCGCCATAATCAGTGCGTCGGGTTTCATGGCAATCAGCGGCTCCATGTCGGCGACGAAGGTTTTGAGTTTGGAATTGTGCGGCAGGGTGTTGACGGTCAAAAAGAATTTTTTGTTGCGCTCGTGCGCTTCTTTAATGCCTTGCTCGAGGACGTCGAGTTTCGCAAATTCGTTGTTGCGGGCGCGCAGGGAGTAACGCGGGCTGCCGGCATAAACGGCATCTGCGCCGTAATCGTAGGCGGCGCGCATACGTTCGAGGCCGCCGGCGGGAAGGAGGAGTTCGGGTGCTTTCATGTTCGTGCTTTATAAAAGGTTTCAGACGACCTTTTAAATCACGGGAAAAGGTCGTCTGAAACGGTGTTTTAAGGATGGGCGGATTATCCGCCTTTTTGTCGGGACGGTCAATTTTGCGGCGGCATATCGGGATTGTTTTGCGTTGTTTTTTCAGAAGAAAACGGATTCGAGTGCGACGATTGGCGGATAGGCGCGACGGATGGGGAAATGTAAAAAAAACGGATGCAACCCGATTAATTTAACAAAAAGGCATTCAAAGAATGTATTTTCTTGTAAAATATCGAGTTTCATTTTTCCAATGTTCGGGAATCGGGCGGCTGCCGCAAACCGTTTCCCAGAGTTTTAGACAGGCGGACGAGTATGGATTTTCGGTTTGACATTATTTACGAATACCGCTGGATGTTTTTCTACGGCGCGCTGACGACGCTGGGCTTGACCGTAGTGGCGACGGCGGGTGGCTCCGTATTGGGTCTGCTGCTCGCGCTGGCGCGCTTGATTCATCTGGAAAAGGCGGGTGCGCCCATGCGTGCGCTGGCTTGGGTTTTGCGTAAGGTTTCGCTGCTGTATGTAACGCTGTTCCGTGGTACGCCGCTGTTTGTGCAGATTGTGATTTGGTCTTACGTTTGGTTCCCGTTTTTCGTCCATCCTACCGACGGTTTGCTGATTAACGGCGACGAGGCGGTGGAAATCCGACGTTCTTACGGCGCGCTGATTGCCGGTTCGCTTGCCTTGATTGCCAACTCCGGCGCATATATCTGCGAGATTTTCCGCGCGGGCATCCAGTCCATCGACCGCGGTCAGATGGAAGCGGCGCGTTCGTTGGGGCTGACTTATCCGCAGGCGATGCGCTATGTGATTCTTCCGCAGGCTTTGCGCCGTATGCTGCCGCCGCTTGCCAGCGAATTTATTACGCTTTTGAAAGACAGCTCGCTGTTGTCCGTCATTGCCGTGGCGGAGCTGGCTTATGTGCAAAGTACGATTAGCGGCCGCTATTCCGTTTATGAAGAACCGCTCTATACCGTCGCGCTGATTTATCTCTTGATGACGACTTTCTTGGGCTGGGTGTTCCTGCGCTTGGAAAACCGCTACAACCCGCAGCATCGTTGATTTCCGAATAAGCCGATTGTTTTCGGCTAGGGCAATGTCAAAAGGTCGTCTGAAAACTGATTCGGGTTTTCAGACGACCTTTTAGTTTTTGGGGCTTACAGACCGAATAGGGCGATGTCGCCTTTGCCTTGGCGGATGAGTTCCGTGCCGTCGGTCATGTCGATGACGGTGGTCGGCTCGGTGCCGCACCAGCCGCCGTCAATGACCAAATCGACGCTGTGTTCGAGGCGGTCGCGGATTTCGTAAGGGTCGGTCAGCGGCTCGTCGTCTTCGGGCAGCATCAGGGTGCAACTGAGCAGCGGCTCGCCCAATTCCTGCAACAGGCTCAGGGCGATGGTATTGTCGGGTACGCGCAGGCCTATGGTTTTGCGTTTCGGGTGCAGCGTGCGGTTCGGGACTTCTTTGGTGGCTTGCAGGATGAAGGTGTAGCTGCCGGGGGTGGCGGCTTTGAGCTGGCGGAATTGGGCGTTGTCGACTTTGGCGTAAGTGCCCAATTCGCTCAAATCGGCGCACATGAGGGTCAGGTGGTGTTTCAAGTCGATTTTGCGGATGGCGAGGATGCGTTCCATCGCGGCTTTGTCGCCGAGTTTGCAGCCGAGCGCGTAGCAGGAGTCGGTGGGGTACACGATGACTCCGCCACTGCGGACGATGTCGGCGGCCTGTTTGATCAGGCGTTCCTGCGGGTTGTCGGGGTGGATGGCGAAGAATTGTGCCATGGCGGTTTTCCTTTTGGCAGTTTGTGTTGCGGATATTTTAAAACCGATGGTTTGAAATGACAAAAGGTCGTCTGAAAATACGGTTTCGGAACGGAAACTGCGTTTTCAGACGACCTTGTGTTTTGGATGCGAATCAGGGTTCGGGACGCAGCCACATCCAGACGGCGACGCAGCCGCAGCCCAATGTGGACGCCGCTCCTATCCACCATTTTTCGGGAAAGCGCCAAAACATGAAGATGCAGGATAGGCTCATCATGCTGATGGCGAAGATTTTGGCTTTGCGCGGGACGGCGCCGTTGTTTTCCCAGTTTTGCACCATGGGGCCGAAATAGCGGTGTTGGTGCAGCCAGCGGTGGAAACGGGGCGAAGCTCTTGCCCAGCAGGCGGCGGCAAGGATGATGAAGGGGGTGGTGGGCATAATCGGCAGAAAAATGCCGATGATGCCTAAGAGAAAGGAAACTGCGCCGCAAAAGATGAGTAAGTAGCGAATCATGTTGTTTTGTTGGAAATCTTATTCGGATGCTTTGGTTTTGCCGTGATCAAACGGGCAGCGGGGAATATCGAGCTTGTCCCAGCCTTCGTGTCCCATTTTTTCAAGTAGGGCGATGTTGCGCTCGAAAATGGCGGAGGCGTCAAGGAAGGCTTGTGCGGCTTTGGCGATGCTGTCTTCGCGGATGAGGTGTAGGGTGGGGTAGGGCGAGCGGTTGGTGTAGTTGCCGATGTCGTCTGAATCCGTGCCTTCAAATTGGAAATCGGGATGAAACGGGGCGATTTGGATAATACCTTCCAAACCGTTGTCGACAACGGCGGCATCGGCAATGTCGAGCATTTGGTTGAAGGTGTCGAAGTCGGGAAAAAGGGTCGGGTGGACAAGCAGGGTGGTTTCCAGCTCGTCGGCGGGCGTATCGCCCAAAAGCTGCAATTCGCGGTCCAGGTCTTCGAGGAAACCGTCCAGATGGCGGGCCTGGCTGACGCTGATGCGCACGAGGTTTTTGACGTGCGGCGCTTTGGCGAAGGGGCAGAGGTTGAGCCCGATGACGGCTTTTTCGAGCCATTGGCGGGTGTGGTCGGTTACGGTGGCGGAGTCAGGGGTAGTCATGCGGGGATTCGGATTTGATTTAATTAAAAATAGTTCTCAAGTATAGCATGAAATTCTCTGCTCTCAGGATATCGCCGTTAGGACGGAAAAAGGTCGTCTGAAAATGAAAACGCTGAGAAATACAGGGTTTAAGTTTTCAGACGACCTTTGCGTTTTGCCTTTAATCGGGGATGAGGTGTCCCAGCGGCAGGGCGGTTGTGTTTTTGATTTCTTTCAACACGAAGCTGGACTGCGCGTCTTGTACGCCGTGGTGAGACAGGAGCGTGTCCAAAACGAAATGGGAAAATGAGTTCATATCGGTAAAAAACGCATGGAGCAGGTAATCGGTTTCGCCGGTGAGGGCGAAGCAGCTCAATACTTCGGGCCATTCTTGCACCGATTTCGCAAAGTCTTCGCGCGCATCTTTTGCCTTGCTGATGGAAACGCGGATAAACGCCTGCAAGCCCAAATGGACGGCTGCGGGGGAGAGCAGGGCGGCATATTGGCGGATGATGCCCGCGTCTTCCAATTGCTTCAGGCGGCGCAGGCAGGGGGAGGGTGAAAGCGCGATCCGCTCGGATAATTCGACATTGGTCAATCTGCCGTTTTCTTGTAGGACTTGTAAGATTTTAAGGTCGGTTTTATCCAAGGTTATCGGTGTCATTTAGTTTGCTCCCTGTTGCTGTATAAGATGGAAATTAGTCGGATAGCGTTCGTGTGAACGCTCAGATTGACCAGTTAGGCAGAGTATATAACAAATAACATTTACTTAACATACAATCAACCAATGAAAAAGTATTTTTGAAAATAATCTGTGTTAAAAAGTATGGATGCAAACAAATTGATTTAATTTCATATCTGCAAACAGGCTTTAGCCAATTTGGGCAAAACGAATGGCAGCCATATAAAAGACGGCTTGCCCAAACCGCCTTTTCAAGCCATAATCGGGGCATGTGCAGGAGAGAGCTACATCAGGTTACATGTAGCCGCCGAAGGCGCAGATGCCCTTAAATCGCTCAGGCAACAGGGACTGCACATTGAAATAAAACATCTGGAGAGCGGTGCAATCGCACCCACCGAAGGGGAGAAGGCCGTCTGAACCACCATTCAGACAACCGCGCAAAGCAGTGAGCAGACTGGTTTGCCATCAAGCGGGTATGCCGAAAATCTCAGGTTCAAGGACAGATAGGGTCTTCCGCGCTGCTTATGTGCGGACGGCATCTGAACAATAAATCCGGAGAAGCTGAGAATGACTGCCCTGAAAACCACCCCGTTTCACCAAGCCCATCAAGATGCAGGCGCGAAGCTGGTCGATTTTGCCGGCTGGGAGCTGCCCATCCATTATGGTTCGCAAATCGCCGAACACGAAGCCGTGCGCACCGACGCAGGCATGTTCGACGTATCCCACATGCTCGTTACCGACGTCGCCGGAGCGAACGCCAAAGCCTTTTTCCGCAAACTGATTGCCAACGACGTTGCCAAACTCGCTTTCGTCGGCAAAGCCCTTTATTCCGCGCTGCTCAACGACAACGGTGGTGTGATTGACGACTTGATCGTTTACCGCACCAACGAAGCCGAAACCCAATACCGCATCGTATCCAACGGCGCGACCCGCGAGAAAGACACCGCCCAGTTCCACAAAGTCGGACAAGAATTCGGCGTTGCCTTCAACCCTCGTTACGACCTCGGTATGCTTGCCGTACAAGGTCCTAAAGCCATCGAAAAACTCCTGACCGTCAAACCCGAATGGGCGGATGTCGTCCACAACCTGAAACCATTCCAAGGCGCGGATTTGGGCAATGACTGGTTTGTCGCCCGCACCGGTTACACCGGCGAAGACGGCGTCGAAGTCATCCTGCCCGGCACCGAAGCCGTCGCATTCTTCAAAGCCCTGCAACAAGCCGGCGTACAGCCCTGCGGTCTCGGTGCGCGCGACACCCTGCGCATGGAAGCCGGCATGAACCTCTACGGCAACGATATGGACGACGACACCAGCCCGCTCGAAGCAGGTATGGGCTGGACGGTTGATTTGAAAGACGAAAATCGCGATTTCGTCGGCAAAGCCGCCTTGCTGGCATTGAAAGAAAAAGGCGTTGCCGTCAAACAAGTCGGTTTGCTGCTCGACAAAGGCGGCATCCTGCGCGCGCATATGGAAGTGTTGACCGACAAAGGCAAAGGCGAAACCACCAGCGGCGTATTCTCGCCCAGCCTGAAACAATCCATCGCCATCGCCCGCGTTCCGAAAGATTTTGACGGCGATACCGCCAAAGTGCTGATGCGCGGCAAGGAAGTGGACGTGCGCGTATTGAAGCTACCGTTTGTACGCAACGGACAGAAACAGTTTGATTGATGCGGTTTCAGACGACCTCCTTTGTTTGACAGAGGTCGTCTGAAAACGGGAAGAAGGATTCCATTAAGGTGTCTAAAATGATAAATATAGATAAAATAGATAAAAACTTAAATATCATTTCAAACGCTCTTAAATTAATTACAATTTTTGGAATCGCATTTGGGTTTATAGTTGTTTATGCATATATTTATCATATTAATCAATTGGGGATTTTTGCAAATATAATAAGCCAACCTTATAGCGTTATAGCAATATTGGTCATATTTGGTTTTATCAGTTTTGTATTTTTCATGGCATTGTCTGCTCCGTATCAGTTATCTGCTGTGGCTAATGATGAAGGCGTAATAATAAAACGAAAAAGAGAATACTTGATTTTTTTATTACCTGGTATTGTTCCAATCCTTGGATTTTTAATATGGGTTTACATTTTTTTGTTTGTATCCCAAGAGTGGTATGATAAAGCACTTGTAGAATACAGTATAACTATATTTTCTATTTTTGTACCTGCTGTATTATTTTTAATATTTTGGTTTTTCTCTCGGCGGCAGTTTTTAAACGATTTAAACAATTCAAAAAGAAAAGGTAATTCATTAAAAATTAAGAGATTTAATGGTGTATATTCAATAAATTCGTTTGTAAGTTTATTTCTTTATTTTCTGACTGTTTCACTTCTAATATTTTTCGTATTCTTTTTTGTTATTTTGCCCATTACAGGATATTGGATTCAGTATGAAAATTTGCAATGGTGGTTTGTAATATTTTCTGTAATGATTTATGGTATTAACGCTTTCGTGGCTGCTACTTTTTTGAATAATGGAAAGAATAAAGTTTCAAAAAAATATATTTATTATTATGTTTTCCCAATAATTTTTTGTTTTTTCTATTGGATTCCAATTATTTTTTTTATAGATGCTTTGCCGCAGAGACTATTGTATCCTATTGGATTTGTAGAGCTTCCTAAAGATTCGGCTTGGTATCTGATACATAATAATTATAAAAGTCAAGGAAATAGTGAAATTAATGGTATCACGAAACAAGCATTGGAAAGTATCAAGAAGAATTTTCCTAAATATACAGATCAGTCGGCAATAGATTTTGATAATGAAAGAAATAAGTGTTTCAAACCAATAATTAAATATCAAAAGAATGCTTTATATGGATATATGGCATGGAATTTGGGAGATATAAAGATATTTTGTCCTAAATCCGTTCAATTCTATGGCAAAATGAACAAGGATGAGCAGATAATAGAATCTAGGAAATGCTTAGTTCTTGAAGCTAAAATTATCCAGCCTTTGAGTGAACAATACATTCCTTATTAAAGATAGGTGGTTTCAGTTAACCGTTTTAAACCTAAACCCAATGGAGAATCAAACCATGAGCAACAACATCCCAGCTGAACTGAAATACGTTGCCAGCCACGAATGGCTGCGCCTTGAAGAAGACGGTATCATCACCGTCGGCATTACCCACCATGCGCAAGAGTTGTTGGGCGACATCGTGTTCGTCGAGCTGCCCGAAGTCGGTGCGAACCTTGCCGCCGAAGAACAAGCCGGTGTGGTTGAGTCTGTGAAAGCCGCGTCCGACGTGTACGCGCCGATTGCAGGCGAAGTCGTTGCCGTCAACGAAGATTTGCCCAGCGCGCCGGAAACTGCCAACAGCGATCCTTACGGCGCAGGCTGGTTCTTCAAAATCAAACCTGCCAATCCAGCCGACTACGACGGCTTGCTGACCGCCGAGCAATACGCAGGCGAAGTGGATTGATTTTAAAATGGCGCGGCAGGCATATTGCCGCGTTTCGATTGTGAAAGGTCGTCTGAAACCCTGTTTTAGGTTTTCAGACGACCTTTGTTGCGCTTGACCGATAGAACATGAATTACTGCGAATTTGTTGCCGCACTCCCAAACGATACGGACAACCCCAACAAACATTACCACGATAAGCAATACGGTTTTCCGATTTCAGACGACAATGAGTTGTTCGGACGGCTGGTGTTGGAAATCAATCAGGCGGGTTTGAGCTGGACGTTGATGCTGAAGAAGCAGCAGGCGTTTCGGGCTGCATTTAAAGATTTCGACATCGACGCTGTCGCCGCATTCGACGAAGCCGACATCGAACGCCTGCTTGCCGACGCAGGCATCGTCCGCAACCGCCTGAAAATCAATGCCGTCATTTACAACGCCCGACAAATCAAAAAGTTGCAACAGAAATACGGCTCGTTCAAACACTGGCTCGATACGAACCATCCGCTCGATAAAGCCGGGTGGGTAAAGCTCTTTAAGAAACATTTCAAATTTGTCGGCGGCGAAATCGTCGGCGAATTTTTAATGAGTACCGGCTACCTGCCCGGTGCGCATATTGAAAGCTGTCCGGTTTATCAAGAAGTTTTAAAATGCCGCCCGAAATGGGCAGAGGTCGTCTGAAAACGGGTTTTGAGGCAACTTGCTTTGCCGGTTTCAGAAATAACTGTTTTCAGACGACCTTGGGGCAGATTTTGTCCTTTGAAATTCAGGTTTTCCCTATTTTCTATGTCATAATCTTTTTAATAACCCTACAAGATAAATCATCAAACATAAAGAAAACAAAAAATGAACCTGTTCAAACTATCCGCTTTAACACTCTTGATGCTGCCCACTCTTCTGACTGCAGGTTCCACCATGCCGGGCAAAAAACTGCCGCCTGTTGAAAAAATCTTAAAACGTCCGCAGGCAGCAAACCCGCAAGTGGTGGTTATTCCGACGCCTGACGGGCGTAAGGGCGGCGTGTTGCCGGTGTTGTCCGTCATTAATAAAAAAGGCAGGGTTGATGGCGCAGTGTGCCGTGATTAGTCGGCAGGAACGGCATTGTGCAAAGCCGCATTGGCGCAGAAGCGTCCGAAGCGATATGAACCTGCTCAAACTTGCTCTGATCAAACCAATGCAAACGGCGAGGTGCGGAGCGTGTGTCAAAACGTTCCGTCTTATGCGGAACATATTTACTTGCTCTATGGGGAAAACGACAACTATGAAGGCGGTTTATATCGACGGGTGAACATTCCTTATCCTCCTGTAGCATGGGAAAATGGGGATGAGGGTGAGGTTATATTGGGGGGCGTAGTTTCGCCGGAGGGTAAATTGGAGAGCATCAAAGTGATAAAAAGATCAGGTTATAACATGTTGGATAATGCGGCAAGGAAAGGGGCAATGGGAGGCATCTTTTTACCTAACGTTAAAGATGGCAAACCTGTATGGATGGAATTTAGGATGCCTATCACTTTCCATCTTCAAGATCAAGATGTACAAAATTAACGCGGCAGCTTCCGTGATACTTTCAAGAATCAGAAACAAAATATGCTCACACGAAGAACATTCCTTACTTACGCAAGCGTTTTGCTGCTTGCAGCTTGCGGCAGTAAATCCGGCAAGAAGCAGACGAAAATTGCCGCAGGCAGTACCGTACTTGCTTTGGGCGATTCGCTCACCTACGGCTACGGCGCAGACCCTGCCGAATCCTATCCCGCGCAACTGCAAAAGCTGACCGGTTGGGACATCATCAATGGCGGCATTTCCGGCGATACCTCCGCACAAGCCCTGTCGCGCCTGCCCGCGCTGTTGCAACGCCAACCCAAGCTTGTGATTATCAGCATAGGCGGCAACGACTTCTTGCGTAAATTTCCCGAAGCTGAAACCCGTGCCAATATCGCCAAAATCATCGAAGGCGTGCAGAAGGAAAACATCCCCACCGTCTTAGTGGGCGTACCGCACCTGAGCGTCGGCGCATTGTTCGGTCATTTGAGCGATCATCCGCTTTATCAGGAGCTTGCCGAACAATACAAAATTCCCTTGTTCGACAACGCATGGTCTGAGATTTTGAGTGATGAAAAGTTGAAATCCGACCAAATACACGCCAACGTGGCGGGGTATAAGGCATTTGCGGAGAAGTTGGAGAAATTTTTGCGGGAAGAGGGGTTTTTGTAGGAGTAAACGGCGATTCTACCTAGGCTTGTTGTTTTCAGACGACCTTTTAAAAAAGAAAAGGGATAGGAATCTTGTAGCGCGTGGGATAAGAGTTTAGAGTAAATGCCATTTGCGCAGTTTACAAAGAAAGATTATGGAACATTTACCAGAAGAAGATTTCAACCCTTATCGGGCTTATACGCGCACCAATTTGATATGGGGGTTGCCACTGTTTATCGTTGCTTTTTGGCTGATTTTGTTTCTTTCCCCTATTCCGAGAACAGATATTTCCAACTTGCTGGGAGGGGTATTTTTATTTTTAATATTTACTTTTCCACTTTCTTTATTGGTTGTGGGGCTGATCTTGCTGACCTCTTGTATTCCCGGCTATTTTGTCGGTTATACTGCCGAGAAGTTGAATTTGAAATGCAATAGGAAAGATAAGATAAAGGCGGCGGGTTTGACGGCATTTTATTATTGGATTTTTTCCTCTTTCATCCTCGTTCAGATGATTTCGCAGGACTTTTCTTTTTCGGCATTCGGGCTGTTCAGCCTGTATGTGGCCATCGCTGGTGCATTGTCTTCTGTCATACCGTCATATATACTGCCTAAATGCTAAAAAAGAGGTTGTAAGACGCTGATGAAATGGTTGAATGTTTTAGGTATTTGGTTGATGGCTATTCCTGAGTTTGTGGCAATTCTTTATGTTGTCGCTTATATTAATGATTTTCTGAGCAGTAATAGCGGAAATTGCGGAGTCGGCTGCCTCGGGGATTTGGTTGTTTTCTTTGAGATTGCCTTTTTTGGCAGTATTTTAATCAGCTTGATTTGGACAGTGATTTTCCTGAGAAAGTATGATAAACGCGATGAGAACGCTGATTGAAGCTTTTCAGACGACCTTCCTAATGCACGTCGTCTGAAAAACTAAATACCGCTCTTTTTCTACGTTCGTTTCTTACACGCAAAAAAATACCGGCAAAAGCCGGTATTTTTAAAATTTGGCGCGGCGGACGGGGCTCGAACCCGCGACCCCCGGCGTGACA
>ERZ1674236.111-NODE-111-length-21973-cov-23.776485_pt1 | contig 21973 bp, 20 predicted proteins | sample MGYA00581210_ERZ1674236 | MGnify/ENA primary metagenome ERZ1674236 (study PRJEB41354, sample SAMEA4873328) | human saliva metagenome | biome: human-associated habitat [ENVO:00009003]; feature: mouth environment [ENVO:08000002]; material: saliva material...
TCTCTTTGAGCTAAGGTGAGGCAACGCCGTACTGGTTTAAAGTTAATCCACTATATATATCCTAGATATGCCTATTAAGCTATAAAAAACTGCACATGACCAAGCCGGATTTGGTCTCCGGCTTACTAATGTGCAGTTTACGATTTTCAGACGACCTTTGCTGTTTAGATGGCAAATATACGTCTTTATCGATTTCCAGCTTTATGCTTTTTCTTTTTGGCGCATTTTTTCCGCCATCATTTCATGCAGCGTTTTCTTGGCAGGTTTCATCGGAACGCGGTTGTCCGTCCAGCCCAGTTGCTTGCTCGGCGTCAATGCACGGAATTTGGTGGCCGCCCAACCGAAGGCACGGTAGGCTTTGCTGCCGCTGAAAATGCCGTTGAATGTGCGCCATGCCATTTGTTCGCCGAAGGTATGCGATGCGCCTTGTCCGCGAATAGGATGCGGTACGACTTCAGACGGTGAACGTTGTGCTTCGACACGCAGACGCTGCATTTGTTCAGTAATCGGAATGCGTACCGGGCAGACTTCCACGCATGCGCCGCACATGGTACAGGCGGTCGGCAGGTCGCGGGTGGCATCCAGACCCAACAGGTGCGGGGAAATAATCTCGCCGATAGGGCCGGGATAGGTTGTGCCATATGCCGCGCCACCGATACGGGTATAAACCGGACAATGGTTCATGCACGCGCCACAACGGATACATTGCAAGGTACGGCGCATTTGGTCTTCGGCATAGGCTTGGCTGCGGCCGTTGTCGAGCAGAACCAAGTGCATTTCCTGCGGACCGTCCAGCTCTTCGCTGCGGCGCGGACCGGTAATCATGTTGAAATAGGTGGTAATGTTCTGACCGATGGCAGAACGCGGCAGCAGGCTGTACAAAGGCGGAACGTCCGACAGCTTGGCGACAACTTTTTCAATACCGGTAATGGCGATATGCACGGGCGGAACGGTGGTACTCAAGCGACCGTTGCCTTCGTTTTCCACTAGACACAACGTACCTGTTTCAGCAACAGCAAAGTTTACGCCACTCAAACCGACATCGGCAGTGCTGTAAATATCGCGCAGGGCTTTGCGGGCGAAGCCGGTCAGTTGGTCTACGTCGTCCGTAAGCGGAGTTCCAAGATTTTGGTGGAAAAGTTCGCTAACCTGTTCTTTGGTTTTGTGAATGGCGGGCATCACGATATGGGTCGGTTTTTCGCCTGCCATTTGGACGATAAACTCACCCAAGTCGCTTTCCACCGCTTTAATGCCTTTTGCTTCAAGATAATGGTTCAGCTCGATTTCCTCGCTGACCATAGATTTGCCTTTGACCATCAGCTTACCGTTTTTGGCAGTAATGATGTCGTGGATGATTTCGCAGGCTTCGGCCGGAGTTTCCGCCCAGTGTACTTTCACGCCCAACTTAGTCAGGTTTTCTTCCAGCTGCTCCAGCAGGGCGGGTAATTTGGACAATGAGCGTTGACGGACGTGTTCGCACAAATCGCGCAGGTTTTGCAACTCTTCTTCGTCGGACAAAACGGCTTTGCGCTTGGTCATCAGCATATCCATCGCGGTACGCAGACTCTTACGCAAAGGCTTGTCTTGAAGGGAAATTGCGGCGTTTTGTTTGAAAGTTTCCGGCTTCATGTGGAACTTGATGGTTTGCGTAGTCATGCGTTTTCCTCCAAATCGGCAGGGGAAATGTGGTCAGGCAGGATGGCGAGGATGACCAAATCACGCGGACCGTGCGCGCCGTAAGCAAGCGTCAGTTGGATGTCTGCGGTTTTGGACGGGCCGGAAATCAGGAAAACATTGGTCGGCATACCGTTTTCCACCAGTTTTTCGCCTTCGACGGCGTTATGAAATTCGTTATACATCTTCGCCGTATCAAACAGGCAGAAATGCACGGGCGGGACAAGGCTTAAAGTACGCGGTTCTTCGGGGCTGGAAAACAGCATCAGCGTACCGGTACGGGCGATGCCGCATTGCGAGCCGCTGAAGCCTGCATCGATGTTCGCGAAAAACTCGGTTTTCCAAGTATCGATTTCGCGTTCGAAAGCAATCGGTTCGATATTGCTGTCCACCAGAGCGGCACGGGCGATTTGTCCGTGTTCTGTCGCTAATGGCAGTAGGATGTTTTTCAAACCTTTGCCTTCGGCTGCTTGACGGAATACTTGCGGCCAGCCGGTTTTGGTCACCCAATAAATTTCGGTTTTGACGGCGCGCATAGCGGCAGCCCAATGTTTCAGACGCTCAACTTCGCTGTCCCAAGAAACACCCATTTCACGGTAATAATCAAAAACTGCGGGCTCTTCCATCGGTAATGCGTCGGCTTTTTTCAGTTTTGCCAAAATATTTTCGCGCGCGCTCATGCTTTGCCTCCGGTACGTTCCAACAAGAAGGATGCGATGTGTTTCGGACGCGGCATATTCGGCTCGTCTTTAGCGATTTTGCCGCCGATGTTCATCATGCAGCCGCAGTCCGCGCTGATGATTTCGGTTGCACCGGTTTCTTTCAGCGCGGCGACTTTGTCGGTTACCATCGCGCCGGAAATATCGGCCTGTTTGACCGAGAATGTACCGCCGAAGCCGCAGCATTCGCTTTCATGGTCGTGAACGATGCGTTCAACGTTTTCCATGCCGTCAATCAACTGCCAGCCTGAAATATGGACATTCATTTCGCGGCGGGCGGCGCAGGAAGTGTGAACAGCGACTTTGACCGGCTCGCCTTTGTCTTCAGGCTTGTAGCCGATGGCAAGCAAGAAATGAGTAAACTCAATGATGCGGTTGGCACAATCAACCGCTTTGGATTCGTATTCTGTATTTTTAAACAGGGTGGGCCAGTGATGTTTCATCATGCCGCCGCACGAGCCGGACGGTACAACGATCGGCCAGTTTTCAGGGAAAAGGTCGAGTTGCGCTTTGGCGACATCAAACGCCTCGGTTGGATGACCGGAAGAGTAGGCGGGTTGGCCGCAGCAGCTTTGCGCCATCGGGAAATGAACCCGTATGCCTTGCTGCTCGATTAAAGTAATGGCATCCATGCCTGCTTCGGGCATGAAAAGATCAAGGACGCAGGTGCCGAAGAAATAGACATCCGTCGGCTTGCTGTCGAATGTAGTGATTTTGGGTGGGGTGATTGCGCTCATTTTTTCGTTAACGGGAGTACCCGTTTTTCTTTGTATAAATAGACGGCTACTTTAAGTAATTGCATGTAGGCGGTCAAGTATAATTTTAAAAAATAATATTGGAAACGATTGATGGGTCGTCTGAAATACTGATTCCACAAATGTAAATAGTTATATGCGAATAAATATCATTATATTTAAAAGCTAACTCATTTATTAATGAATAAATGAATCAATCCATATGAATGCCCGGGTGTTCAACAAATATGATTGCACCCGGGTTTCAAACTGTTTTATAGAAAAAATAGGGGAGGGTAGTTAATTGGATTGAGAGGAAGATGGATTTTTAGATGCATTAATTTTTGATGCAACCCACAGCGCGACACCTGAGCCCAACATATCCGCAATGCCGTCGCCAATAGAGCCTTCGCGTGTTGTGGTAAACGTAGCTTGTGCCCATTCACTTCCAACAGCAAACAGAAGTGCGAATATCAACAAACCGAAATACGGAATTTTTGCTTTTTCGTGAATATAAGATTTTGCCAATAACCAAATCTGGGCAAAAAACAAAGCGAAGTGGGCTACTTTGTCGAAATTGGGAAACGGTGGCGGCGTATTACCAGATTCCTTGAAAATCAAAGAATAGATACCGGCCACAAACCAAACGATAGCCAACAGACTGAATTTATTGATGTAAAACTTCATTTTTGTTCCTCATCCAACCAAGTTTGGCAGATAGCCGCAAGGCGGATGAATTTGTTGCCGCGTCCGTTCAATATGTCGCGCCATTGTTCAACTTCCTCTGTTGTCGGTGCATCATCTATACTGCATTCGTACAGCAGGAAATCAAGGGTTTCTTCCACTACGCCGATGGGTTCATTCTGGATTAATTCTAAAATCTGAGACATATGGGGAATTTTTCAAAAGAGGAGGGCGGATAATGATGTACACAACATAGCATTTACTTGCTGTGTAGGAAACGTGTAGCTTCTTCCCATTCGCCCGCCATTATTTTCGGCATCGCTTTTAATGATTTGGCAATTGCCTCGTCAATCTGTTGGCGGTGTTCTGCGCTTGGCTTGTTCAATACATAAGCGACAACGAGGTTACGGTCACCCGGATGATCTATACCCAAACGCAAACGGTAATAGTCAGGTGTACCAAGACGGGCTTGGATATCTTTCAAGCCGTTATGCCCCCCATTTCCGCCGCCAAGTTTAAATTTGATACGACCGCAAGGAATATCCAATTCGTCATGCACAACCAGTATCTCTTCGGGCTTGATTTTGTAAAACTGCGCGAGTGCGGCAACAGACTGGCCGGAACGGTTCATAAAAGTCATGGGTTTAAGCAGCCACACATCGCCATCAGGCAGATTCGCCCGCGCCACCTCACCAAAAAATTTTTTCTCTTCTTTAAATGATACTTTCCACTGCCACGCAAGTTCGTCTAAGAACCAAAATCCTGCATTATGGCGGGTTTGTTCGTATTCGCCCCCGGGATTTCCCAGTCCGACGATCATTTTGATTTTATTCGACATAATTATTTCTCAATACCGCAGAAAATGCGGTCAATTTCGATAAAAGGTCGTCTGAAAATGGTTTCAGACGACCCAAGTTAACTATCAATCCTGATTTTGTACACGTTTGCGGCGTGCCTCTTTGGGATCGATCAATAATGGGCGATAAATCTCAATCCGGTCTTTATCGCGAAGAAGCGTCTCACTTTTAACTGACTTGCCAAAAATTCCCAGCGGAGCAATTTGTAAGTCCAATTCAGAAAATATTTCATCCAGCCCGCTTTGACATACCGCTTCACGCGCCGTACAGCCATTTTGCACATTCATTTTTTTCAACACTTGCTTGTCAGGCAAACTGTAAACGACTTCAATCTCAAGCATAACGGCGATCCGCTTCTTTAACGAACGCATCAACCAATGCTCCAGACAAATGGCTGAAAACAGGCGAAATCATGGCAGATAAGACAGAGTTGGAAAATTCATATTCCAATTTAAATTCAACTTTGCACATATCGTCGCCCAAATCTAAGAATTTCCATGTTCCCCGCAAGATTTTAAAAGGTCCTTCCAACAAATCCATTCGGATTTCCTTACCGGGAATATTGTGATTGTGCGTAGCAAATGATTGGCGCACGCGCATATAGTCCATAAAAAGACGCGCTTTCAACTCATTGTTTTTTCGTTCGATTACTTCAGTTTTACTGTACCAGGGCAAAAATTTCGGATAGTCTTCAACCTTATCGACCAACTCAAACATTTGCTCCGTGCTGTGCAAAACCAAGATATTCTTCTCAACCTTTTTCATGCTCAAACAGGCTCAAAATCGGAAAGCGGTATTATAAACGAATTCACTGTATTTTTCAGACGACCTCGAATCTCTGCAACCATCCCAATCCAACTCATCATCAAGACAGTCTTGCTTGGCAAAGTATAACGATATGCGTATAATCGACCTTTCCCATCTGGGGGCGATTTTGGTTTCGACGGGGGTTGCAAAGCAGATGCGGGCATACCGGGGTCTCAGATTTCCCGTAAAACACTGAATCTAAATAGTCGCAAACGACGAAACTTACGCACTGGCCGCTTAAGGCCTGCCGTTGCAGCAGTTGGTCAATGGGCTGTGTAGCGCAAGCTACCGCAACGTCATTCTACATTGACTGGTTTTCCGCCGGGTTACTTGGCGGGAAATAAGATTTAAGGTAACTGGTTCCTAGAAGGCCTGTCGGTCGGCATGATAGGAACGAGATTTTAAATAGACACGACTAAGTATGTAGAACGCTCTGTAGAGGACTTCCGGACGGGGGTTCGATTCCCCCCGCCTCCACCAAGCCTAATTTTCAGTTTTATTTTATAGCGTATAAGAGCCTTGAAATATAACAATTTCAAGGCTTTTTGTTATCTCATTGCTGATGTTTAAAGCAAACAGGAATCTGCTATCGACAAATCAAACTGATTCACCGTTCTGCTTTGCCTCCAAAAGCTCCCAGCGTTCCAATTTTTCCAAAAGCAGTGTTTCGATTTCTTCGGCGCGGTTTTGCAATGCACCGGCTTTCTCATAATCTTTGAAGATTTCAGGATCGGAAAGCTGCGCGTTGATTTCCGACTGTTCGGTTTCCAGGGCGGAGATTTCGTCGGGTAGGGCGTCGAGTTCGCGCTGTTCTTTGTAGGAAAGTTTGACCGTGCGGTTGGTTTTGGGTTTGACTTTTTCCGGTTCTGCGACTGCTTTTGGTGTAGAGGTCGTCTGAATTTTCTCTTCGCGTGATTTTGCGTCAATGTAGTCCTGATAACCGCCGATGTATTCTTTCAGACGACCTTGTCCTTCGAAAACAATGCTTTGGGTAATTACGTTATCAAGGAACATACGGTCGTGCGAGACGAGGAATACCGTGCCTTGGTAATCGCGCAGCAGGTCTTCGAGCAGCTCTTGGGTGTCGATGTCCAAGTCGTTGGTCGGTTCGTCCAAGACCAGAATATTGGCAGGGCGGGTGAAGAGTTTTGCCAGCAGGAGGCGGTTGCGTTCGCCACCGGAGAGCGATGAGACGGGGCTTTGCGCGCGGGCAGGGTGGAACAGGAAATCTTCCAGATAGCTCATGACGTGTTTTTTCTTGCCGCCGATTTCGACGTAATCGTTGCCTTGGCCGAGCGTGTAAAACACGGTGTCGTTTTCGTTCAATGCGCTGCGGAACTGGTCGAAATAGGCAACTTCCTGCTTGCTGCCGATGCGGATTCTGCCGTAGGTTGGCTGCAATTCGCCCAGAATCAGCTTGAGGAAGGTGGTTTTGCCGATGCCGTTGGGGCCGATTAAGCCGATTTTGTCGCCACGCTGCAGGATGGCGGAGAATTTGTCCATGATGACTTTGTCGCCGTAGGCAAACGAGGCGTGTTCCAGCTCGGCGATGATTTTGCCGCTTTTCTCTCCGCTGTCGAGCTTGAAATTGATCTGTCCCTGCACGTTGCGGCGTTCGGCACGCTGACGGCGCAGTTCTTCCAAACGGCGTACGCGTCCTTCATTTCGGGTGCGGCGGGCTTCGATGCCTTTGCGTATCCACGCTTCTTCTTGAGCATGAAATTTGTCGAAGAGGCGGTTATGTTCCGCTTCAACCGCCAATTCCTGCGCTTTTTTTTCGCTGTATTTGGAGAACGAGCCGGGATAGGAGCGCAGAATGCCGCGGTCGAGTTCGACAATGCGCGTGGCGATGTTGTCCAAAAAGCGGCGGTCGTGGGTAATCACGACCAGGCTGCCTTCAAACGCCTTGAGCAGGTTTTCCAGCCAGATAATCGCGTCGATGTCCAAATGGTTGGTCGGTTCGTCCAGCAGCAATACGTCGGGCTTCTGCACCCAAGCCTGCGCCAAGGCGACGCGCTTTTTCTGCCCGCCGGAGAGGTTGCCGATTTTTTCGTTTTCCGGCAAGCCGAGTTCGCCCAAAGTCTGCTTCACCGCCGCATCCAGCTTCCAGCCGTCCTTCGCTTCGATTTCAAGCTGCAATTCGTTGAGTTCTTTCAATAAAACGTCGTCTGAATTGTGCTCCAAATCATGGCTGACGCGGTGGTAACGGCGCAGCAAATCGCGAATTTCGCCCAAACCTTCGGCAACGGTGTCGAATACGGTAGCTTCTTTGTCGAAAAACGATTCCTGCGGTACATAAACGATTTTGAGGTTGTTTTGAACGATAATCTGCCCGTCGTCGAGCTTCTGCACGCCGGCGAGGATTTTCAGAAACGAAGACTTACCCGCGCCGTTGCGGCCGATTAAGCCGATTTTTTCGCCGCTGTCGAGTTGGAAGGAAGTTTTGTCGAGCAAGGCGACATGGCCGACGGCAAAGGAAGCGTTTTCTACGGATAAGATGTTCATAAGGAAATAGGGAAAAATAAAATCAAGTCGTGTATTTTAACTGATTTTAAAAAGCTCTGTGATAGGTACGAAGAGAGATGAAAAGAACTAAAGAATATTGAGAAACTTGAATCAATCGATATAATTTAACATAATATACATTATGCGAACTAATGTAACAGATAATAAGTTACTCACAAACAAAATCCGCCCCTTATTTTTACAGGCGGATTTTTCCAAATGTGAACTATTTAATTTTATGCATGCGTTTGTCTGTATAGACCACAGTACACCGCTATTGTTGTAGATGACTTGATGATTGGTATCGCAGAAAAATGCTGACAATTCGATAGGAACTTTTTCACTACCCCATGTTTGTGGTGAAAAGAATATAAGTTTGCCCGGCGTACATTTTTGAATTTCATCTTTATTGATTTTGCTCACCACACAAACATCACTTTGATCGATATTTGTATCAGAATTTGTATCGGACTTCATTTTGTCACAACCAGCAACCAGTACAGTCAAAGCCGTCAAAATTAGAATCGAAGATTTCCTCATATCTATTTACTCCTCAATTATTTGGATTTACAAAAAAACTCAAGCTAAATTCATAACTTGGCAATAAACTTTGCCGGAACGTTTTCAGTCAGCCAAACGCCGTTGTCTGCGAGGTAAAACTGATGACCGTCAGCGAGCATGGCTGCGGTGTTGATGGTTAACACTACGGGTTTACCATGTCGGGAACCAACTTTGATTGCAGTTTCGATATCTGCCGAAAGATGGACGAAATGGCGTGAACCTGCATGCAATCCCTGGCCAAATATCGACTGCACTGATTTTTCCGCTGTGCCGTGATATAGGATATCAGGCGGTGTCGTTGCGCAATACTGGATTTCAACCTGTTTTGTGGAATGCCCTTGCGCGGCACGAATACGCTTGCCGTCTTCTGATATGGTAAACCGTTTTTTATCATTGTTTTCAACGATTTCCATTAAAGTATCGTACGTCAATGCAACGCCGGTAAAGTTGTGCTTTGGGTGATTTGCTTGTGCCAGCAGGATATCAATATCCACCCAGCCGTTTTTGTCCAAAGTAATTCCGATTTGCTCGGGTCTGTGACGCAAGATCAGGCTAAGGAATTTGCTGACGGATTTTTGTTGTTTTTCATTTAAGATCATTGATGTTTTTCTTTCTTTTAAGCATTTTCAGACGACCTTCTCTTTTACAAAGGTCGTCTGAAATTTATTTGTCCAGCCCTTCCTGAACCATCTGCGCTGCCCGAACCACCGCTCGGGCTTTGTTTTGCGTTTCCTGCCATTCGGAGGTCGGGTCGGAGTCGGCGACGATACCTGCGCCGCTTTGGACGTATAGCGTGTTGTTTTTCACTACGGCGGTGCGGATGGCGATTGCCAAGTCCATGTCGTTGTTAAAGCCCCAGACGCCGACGGCGCCACCGTAGATGCCGCGTTTGCTGGGTTCGACTTCTTCGATGATTTCCATGGCGCGGACTTTGGGTGCGCCGGAGAGTGTGCCGGCGGGGAACGTGGCGGCGAGGATGTCCATGTTGGTAACGCCCTCTTTCAGACGGCCTTCGACGTTGGAAACGATGTGCATCACATGGGAGTATTTTTCAATCACCATTTTGTCGGTTACTTTGACTTCGCCCGTTTTGCTGATGCGGCCGACGTCGTTGCGCCCTAAATCGATAAGCATGACGTGTTCGGCGATTTCTTTGGCGTCGCTTAATAAGTCCTGTTCGTTGGCAAGGTCTTCGGCGGGGGTTTTGCCGCGCAGGCGCGTGCCGGCGATGGGGCGGACGATGACGTCGTCGCGTTCGCGGCGGACGAGGATTTCGGGCGAGGAACCGACAATATGGAAATCGCCGAAATCGTAGTAAAAGAGATAAGGCGAAGGGTTGAGCGTGCGCAGGGCGCGGTAGAGGGCGAGCGGGCTGTCGGTGAATTCCATGCTCATGCGCTGGCTGGGGACGACCTGCATGCAGTCGCCTGCGAAGATGTAGTCTTTGATTTTGTTGACGCAGGCTTTGAACGGCTCTTCGCCGAACTCGCTGACGGCTTCGGTGTGTTTGCTGCCGAGCGAAAGCGGGATGGCGCAGCTTTGGCGCAATTGGGTGCGGATGTCTTCGAGGCGCTCGCGGGCGCGTTCGTAGCCGTCGGGCTGCGAGGGATCGGCGTAAACGATGAGATGGATTTTGCCGCTCAAATTGTCGATAACCGCCAACTCTTGCGACAGCATCAGCAAGATGTCGGGCGTGCCGAGCGGGTCGGCTTTGGCGGTGTTTTTCAGGCGGTGGGCGAAGTGTTCGAAATTGTAGATGGTTTCGTAACCGAAGTAGCCGACCAGTCCGCCGGTAAAGCGCGGCAGGCTTGGGATTTCGGGCGTTTTGAAACGGTTGTGGAAGGCTTCGATAAAGGGCAGCGGATTGCCGTCGTGTTGCTCGACGATTTCGCCGTTTTGATAAACATCGACGTGTTTGCCGCTGGCTTTGAGATAGTGGCTGCAAGGCAGTCCGATAAAGGAATAGCGGCCGAAACGTTCGCCGCCGACAACGGATTCGAGCAGGTAGGTATAGGGGCGGTTGGCGAGTTTGAGATAGAGGGAAAGCGGCGTATCCAAGTCGGCAAGGAGTTCTTGAACGAGCGGGATTCGGTTGTAGCCTTGGGCGGCTTGGGCTTGGTATTCTTGTTTGCTGATCATTTCTTTTCCGTTTGTCGGGTACTTTTCAGACGACCTTATCCGAGTAAAAACCGGTTGAATTATCCGAAAAGTATAGCAGTTTATCGATGGTGTTGACAGTATGCGGGTCGTCTGAAAAAGCAAAACGCCGTTTGCTATCAACGGCGTTTTAGGCTGGGGATATCAGGCGTTTGGCGTAGCGGTATGGCGTTTTTTAGCCTGTTTCCATTTGTATGCGTAGCCGAGTACGACCGGAATCAGCGACAGGATGAATTTGAAGGTCCAGCTTGCATACCATGGTCTGTTCAGAATAATAGCCTCCCCTCCGGAAGCGGGAACGACGATGTCTTTGATGGCGAACCAATCCAAATATGGCCACCAACACATTACCAAGCTGCCTAAAAACAGCGGCCAGATATTACGGCTCAAATTAATCTGCCACAGGCGGAAGCATACGACCGCCCATACCAGCGTCAGGCCGGTAATCAGGAAGATGGTGTAAGTATCGGCGCCGAGAAAGGCGGCGATGAAATAAGTCAGTACCACCCAAATAACGGCAAGGACAAGGACAATGATTTCTTCAGGACGTTTGAACATTTCAGCGCTTCTCCAAAGCAATGTCGCATCATACGGGTTAGGGCGGGCTGACGATAGGCGGCGCGGAAATCTTTGGGGATAACATATAAAACGTCGCTTCCGCACCAATCAGCCTGCCTGAAAGTCTGTTCAGGCGATACTATACCCGAAACGAAATAGTTTGAATATGCTACTTATTGCTAGGACGGGCGTTTCAGACGACCCTCAAATCGTTGAAAAAAGGTCGTCTGAAAATCGATACCTTCAGACGCCCTTAAACCATTTTCAGACGACCTCTTTAAGACCTTGAAAATACGCATGACGCAAAAACGGCCTTGATGGGATGAACCATCAAGGCCGTTTGATTTTTATCCCCGATTAGTGGGGCAAGTTTTCCGACGCAACCGTGTAACTATGGAAAGCCGTATTCAAGGGTCTCAATCCCCGATACGTGGGGCAAGTCTTCCGACCTAAAGAGCAATACATGAAGTATGGTGCTATGAGGTCTTAATCCCCGATACGTGGGGCAAGTCTTCCGACTGCACGCAGTCAAAAAAATTCATTATTTTCAATCTTCTATACAGTTAAGAAAGGTTAGCATTTTTCCTTAACCAACAAAAACATTATTTAATAAAATCTTAACTGAAAAGAGCAGCCGAAAGATAGACTTTTCGCTATCCGTCGGAAAACTTGTAAGGCGGATTATAGCCATGTATTTTACATTCGACAACGCTGCTTTTGAATTATTGAGGCTGACACAGATTTGTTGTCCTTTCAGGCTGACAGGAGGAATCCGGAACACTTCAAATTAAAGAAGCGTACCATGTGCAAGCTATTTCAGACGACCTTTTGCTTGTCTATCTCTCGTTTCAGCCCTTCCCTTTCGCCGCCAACATATCCAACATCCCCGCCAGATGGCTTCTGCCCTCTTCCTTGCTCACAATCGGCTCGCCGCCTTTGCGCCCTAAAATCTTGATGTCTTCCTGCGGCATTTCGTCTATGAAGCGGCTGGGTTCGGGGAACTGCCATGTGCCTTGTTTTTTGCGTTTGACGCAGTGGGTCAGCGTAAGCTGGCGTTTGGCGCGGGTAATGCCGACGTACATCAGGCGGCGTTCTTCTTCGACGTTGTCTTCTTCGATGCTGTCGTTGTGCGGCAGGATGCCCTCTTCGCAGCCGACGAGGAAGACGTAGGGGTATTCCAAGCCTTTGGAGGCGTGCAGGGTCGAGAGTTTGACGGCATCGACTTCTTCTTCGCTTTTGCCTTCCAAGAGCGTCATTAGGGCGACGGTTTGGGCGAGTTCGATGATGTTTTTGCCGTCTTGTTCGCCTTTGCGTTCCAACCAGCCGGTCAGGTCGTTGACGTTGCGCCATTTGATTTCGCCGGCTTTGCCCTCTTCGCTGGCAAGCAGGTGGTTTTCGTAGTCGATTTCTTTGAGCAGGCTGTTGATGAGTTCGCCCGCTTCGCTGGTTTCGGCTTTGGCGCGGTAGCTGCCGAACATATCCATAAAGGCTTGCAGATGTTGGCGGTTGGTGTTGTTCAGCAAAGCAAGGGCTTCTTCGTTTTGCGCGGCTTCATACAGGCTGCATTCGTGTTCGTGCGCGTAGGTGTTGAGCTTACCCAGCGTTACATCGCCGATGCCGCGTTTGGGCGTAGTTACGGCGCGCAGGAAGGCGGGATCGTCGTTGGGGTTGGCAAGCAGGCGCAAATAGGACAAAACGTCTTTGATTTCGGCTTTGTCGAAAAAGCTTTGTCCGCCGGAGAGTTGGTAGGGAACACGCGCGCTGCGCAAGGCTTCTTCAAAAATCCGCGCCTGATGGTTGCCGCGGTATAACACGGCGAAATCGGCGTATTGGGTTTTGTCACCGCCGACCAGCTTTTGTTTGACGATTTGGCTGACGACCCAGTCGGCTTCGTGTTGCTCGTTTTGGCAGGCAACGACTTTGACGATTTCGCCTTCGCCGAACTGCGACCAAAGTTTTTTGGTGAACAGCTTGGGGTTATTTTCGATGACTTTGTTGGCGATTTTGAGAATCCGCGCGGTGGAACGGTAGTTTTGCTCCAGCTTGATGACTTTCATTTGCGGATAATCTTCCTGCATTTTGCGCAGGTTTTCCATGTTCGCGCCGCGCCATGCGTAGATGGACTGGTCGTCGTCGCCGACAGCGGTAAACATGCCTTCCGCGCCGGTCAAGAGTTTCATCAGCGTAAATTGACAGGTGTTGGTGTCCTGACATTCGTCAACCAACAGATAACGCAGCCGCCGCTGCCATTTGTTGCGCACTTCGCTGTTTTGCTGCAACAGTACGGCGGGCAGGCGGATTAAGTCGTCGAAGTCCACCGCCTGATAGCTTTGTAGGGTTTCCTGATAGCTTGCATACACGCGCGCGATTTGTTCTTCCCATGCGTTGGAAGTCGTCTGAAGCACGTCTTCGGGCGTTTTCAAATCATTTTTCCACAGGGAAATCTGGTGCTGAGCTTTGAATAAGGCTTCTTTTCCCGTGCCGCCCAAGAGTTCGCCGATGATTTTCGCGCTGTCGGTGGAATCGAGGATGGAGAAGTTTTTTTTGTAACCGATATGGTTCGCCTCTTCACGCAAAATCTTCATGCCCAAAGAGTGGAACGTGCAAATCGTCAGCCCGCGCGTTTGCGACTTGGGCAGCATTTTGGCGACGCGCTCCTGCATTTCCGTGGCGGCTTTATTGGTGAAGGTAATCGCGGCGACGGTATGCGGCAGATAGCCGACATTGACAATCAAATGTTTGATTTTTTGCGTAATCACGCCGGTTTTACCGCTGCCGGCGCCGGCAAGCACGAGCAGAGGCCCGCCGAGGTATTTGACGGCGGCTTGCTGTTGGGGGTTGAGTTTCATGGGAATGCAGACGAACCAAAAAGAGGCGCAGATTATAACAGGTCGTCTGAAAGCTCCAAACGGCAATCCAGCATATATAACAAAATCATCTTTGCAACAAACAAACCATTCTTTCCGTTTTTCAGACGACCCCGTTAAAGTGGCAGCATCTTCTTTTTCCCTTCCGAGCGACCATGTTATTACTCAAAACGCCCAGTGTACTGCCCGGCTTCAAAATCAGCCTCGGCCTGACCGTATTGTGCCTGTCGCTTCTGGTGGTTTTGCCGTTTGCGATGATGGCGGCGAAGGCGGCGGAAATCGGCTGGGGCGGCTTTTGGAACACGATTGCCGAGCCAAACGTGTTGGCGGCGGTGTGGCTGAGTTTGCGGATGTCGTTTTATGCGATGCTGACCAATGTCGTGTTCGGCACGTTGGTGGCGTGGGTGTTGGTGCGCTATGAATTTCCGCTCAAGGGGCTGGTGAACGCGCTGGTCGATTTGCCGTTTGCGCTGCCGACGGCGGTTACGGGCATCGCGTTGGCGACCCTGTATGCGCCCAACGGTTGGATAGGCCGCTTTTTCGAGCCTTTGGGCATCAAAATCGCGTTTACGCCCGTCGGCATTTGGATTGCGCTGGTTGTCGTCAGCCTGCCCTTTATCGTCCGCGCCGTGCAGCCGGTATTGGAGGAATTGTCGGGCGAATATGAGGAAGCGGCGGCGACTTTGGGGGCAAACCGCTTCACGACGTTCCGCCGCGTGCTGCTGCCGGAAATCACGCCGGCACTCTTAACCGGCGCGGGCATGATGTTCGCGCGGGCAACGGGGGAATACGGCTCGGTGATTTTTATTGCGGGCAACATTCCGATGGTTTCCGAAATCCTGCCGCTGATTATTACGGGCAAGCTGGAACAGTTCGACGTACAGGGCGCATCGGCGGTGGCGTTGTTTATGCTGCTGGTTTCGTTTGTGATTCTGTTTGCGCTGAACGTGATGCAGTGGGCGTTGAGCAGGCGTTCGGGGGCGAAGGGTTGAGGGGTCGTCTGAAAACCTGAACTACGCTGTTGCCGTCATTCCCGCGCAGGCGGGAATCCACCGCACGGCAACAGGAAAACAGAAAATCAATAAGGCAGCCGAACTTTACCGATGGATTCCCGCCTGCGCGGGAATGACGGCAGCTAGACGTTTTTTGTTCCCCTTTTAATCCATAAAAGATAAAAGGTCGTCTGAGAACGAATCCGCCCCACAAAAACGGTTTTTTCAGACGACCTCCAAACATCTTAAAACCAACCAGAGAACACCACCGCCATGAAACCCTATTCCGCCAATCCCAACCTGACCGAACCGCGCTGGCTGCGCGTGCTGCTGACCGCCGTCGCGCTGGGGTTCCTGCTGCTGATGCTGGTCGTACCGCTTGTCGCCGTGTTTTACGAAGCGCTGAAAGGCGGTTGGGGTCTGTACCTTCAATCTATTACCGACCCCGAAGCGTGGGCGGCGATCAAGCTCACCCTGATTACCGCCGCAGTGGTCGTTCCCGTCAATGCCGTCTTGGGTGTGGCGATGGCGTGGCTGCTGACCCGTTTCGACTTCCGCGGCAAGCAGTTGCTGACCACCCTGCTCGATTTGCCGTTTTCCGTGTCACCCGTGGTTGCCGGTTTGATGTTCGTCTTATTGTTCGGCGCGCACACGGCATTGGGCGGCTGGCTGGAAGCTCAAGGCATACAGATTATCTTCGCCATCCCCGGCATTATTTTGGCGACACTGTTCGTTACCTTCCCCTTTGTCGCGCGCGAAATCATCCCGCTGATGCAGGCACAGGGCGACAGCGAAGAACAGGCCGCCCTGATTCTCGGCGCAAGCGGCTGGCAGATGTTTTGGCGCGTTACCCTGCCCAACATCAAATGGGCGCTGCTCTACGGCATCATCCTCACCAACGCCCGCGCGATGGGCGAGTTCGGCGCAGTCAGCGTAGTATCGGGACACATACGCGGCGAAACCAACACCATCCCGCTTTTGGTCGAAATCTTCTACAACGAATACAACTTCACCGGCGCATTCGCCCTCTCCGGCGTATTGGCACTTTTAGCACTGGCGACGCTGGCGGTGCAGAACATCATCACAAAATTACAAGATAAAAAACTCGCCGCCGCCGAAAGGAACGCAGCATGAGCATCACCATCCAAAACCTAAACAAACACTTCGGCAGTTTCCACGCGCTGAAAAACATCAACCTCAACGTCCCCACCGGCAAACTCGTTTCCCTGCTCGGCCCCTCCGGCTGCGGCAAAACAACGCTCCTGCGCATCATCGCCGGGTTGGAAAACGCCGACGGCGGCAACATCCTCTTTGACGGGCAAGACGTAACCGCCAAACATGTGCGCGAGCGCAAAGTCGGCTTCGTGTTCCAACACTACGCCCTCTTCCGCCACATGAACGTGTTTGACAACGTCGCCTTCGGTTTGACCGTATTGCCCAAGTCCGAACGCCCGTCCAAAGAACAAATCCGCGCCAAAGTCGAAGAATTGCTCAAACTCGTGCAGCTCTCCCACCTCGCCAAATCCTATCCGCACCAGCTCTCCGGCGGCCAACGCCAACGCATCGCCCTCGCCCGCGCTCTCGCGGTCGAACCCAAACTCCTGCTTCTAGACGAGCCCTTCGGCGCGCTGGATGCCAAAGTGCGCAAAGAATTGCGTACTTGGCTGCGCGACATCCATCACAACTTGGGCGTAACCAGCATTCTGGTGACGCACGACCAAGAAGAAGCCCTTGAAGTTTCCGACGAAATCGTCGTCATGAACCACGGCAAAATCGAACAAACCGGCAGCGCCGAAGCCATTTACCGCAAACCCGAAAACGCCTTCGTTACCGAGTTTTTAGGCGAAACCGACGCATTTGAAGGACGCATCGAAAAAGGCATTTGGTACTACAACAGCTTCGCGTGGAAATTGGACGCGCACTACAAATGGCAGGAACAAACCGCCACCGGCTACATCCGCCCGCATGAATGGCAGCTCGCCGCCGAACACGAAACCCCGATGATCCGCGCCAAAATCGAAAAAATCCACGCCGTCGGCGCCCTGACGCACGTTTTGGTGAAACACGGCAAACAGGATGTACATATCACGCTGGCAGGCAGCGACGCTTCAAGACTGGATTTGGCCGCAGGGCGGGAATTGGCATTGGTGCCGAAACAGGTTTATGTTTTCTCGCAGAACGAGTTGATTGAATATTCGATTTGATGGAGGAGAAAAGCAAAGGTCGTCTGAAAACAGGTTTTCAGACGACCTTTGCTTTATCCAAACGGCTTAGAATTTGTATTCCACCTGACCGCGCAAGACGTTGACGTCTTGTCTGCTTGAGCCGGCAGTCGGGGTAACTTGTTTACCCGCCAAGTAAAAGCCTGACACTTTCCAGTTTTTCCAAGGAACGTAGGTCGCACCGACTTGTACGCCTTGTACGTTTTTACTGTAGTCTTGTACGGAAGATACGCCCGAAAGCGCACCGACGCGGCGGTAGTTCAGGAAGACGTCGTAGGAATTGCGGACTTTCCAGTCGGCGAGTTTGTAGCGGACTTCGGTGAACACGCCGTCGTTTTTGATTTTTTGTCCTGCGTCGTTATAGGCTTTGATGTTGGACTTGCTGACTGCCGCCATCCAACGCCAATCGTCGTTGAATTTGACATCTGCGCCGATTTCGCCGAAGACGGCGTTTTTCTTTGCGCCGCGCACGTCTATGTCTTTCATGTAGCTGACGGTTGCGCCGACGTTGATGTTTTCGTTAATCGGCAGGCTGCTTTGAATGGCGGCGAAGTGTTTGCGGCGGCCGCCTATGCCCCATACGTTGTCGTTGAGGCTGCCGGTACGGCGGCCAGCATAGATTTTGGTGGGCAGGGTTTTGTTGTCAAAGAAGATTTCACCGCCGGTTACTTCCGTATCCCAGACACGTCCGTAGGAGGAAAATGCGCCGAATTTACCGACGCGGGCTTTGATGCCTTCGGTAATCGAGCCTTCGGCATACAGTTTGTTCACGGGAACATCATGGTCGCCGTTGAATTTGCCGGTTTTCAAGTCGATGTTGGGTTCGATTTGGGTCACCAGTTTCCAGTCTTTATAAAGCTTGGCGCGCAACCAGAATTCGGCGTTGAAATTAGTATTGGAGGCGTCGGGCGTGGGATTGGTGCTGCTGTTGTTGGCATTGATGTCTTTGGTGTCGGCACGGACGCGGAATGTTCCGTTTACGGTCAGCAAATCGTTGAAAATGCTGATTTTGTCTTCGTCTTTGCGGATGACGCTGCCCGAATTGACGTAATCGCTCGTCGTTGCCAATGCGGCGGCATCGCGCTCTCCGCTAGCGGTTTCTGCAAATGCGGTGGGTAATGCCGCCAAGGCAGCGCATACAACGGCAAAGTTTTTTTGGATGTTCATGCCAATCTCCGATTGAAGGGTAAAAGGTATTTTTAACAAAAATTCCTAATCAATATTTGTTAGAAATTTACTAATTTTTGTAATCGAACGGCTGTAATCCTATGAAAGACGGCACAAACCGTCAAGAAGATTTAGAGTATTATGCTTATTTCCAAACTGATTTTGACGCATATCAATAGAGAAAGGTCGTCTGAAAACTTCTGGCAATATCCGTTCTGTTTTCAGACGACCTTTAGGGTTTGATTCAAGCTTTCGGCACGAACATCGCGTCCAAGATGTCGCCCAATGCCGTGCGGCGGGTTTTGCGGGTCTCCACCGCCAACCGCCATTGTTCTGCATTTCCCCAAAAGACGAAGCGTTCCCGCGCGCGGGTGATGGCGGTGTAGAGCAGCGCATTGTTTAAGCCCGACAGCGCGTCATCCCCGCCCTGCTCTATTTTTCCCGACGGCGGCAGCAGCCAGACTTCCCGATATTCCGAACCCTGGCTTTTATGCACAGTCATGGCGAACGCGGAGTCAAACTGCGGCAGGCGGCTGATGGCGATTTTTTTGAAGCCGTCCGCATTCGGGAAATACGCCGCCAAGCCGTTCGCCGATTCTGCGTCGGGCATAATCAGCCCGATGTCGCCGTTGAACACTTCCAGCGTATAGTCGTTGCGCGCAATCATGATGATTTGTCCCGCGAACCACGGCGTATCCGCGCCCGCCCGATGTTTGCGTTGCAGATAACGGCAATACTCTTCGTTGAACGCCTCCGCGTCCTGCCGCCATGCCGCCAAAACGACCACGTCCGCCGCGTGTCCGAACGCCAGTGCCACATCGTTTTTATCGACTGCCTGCCAGTATTTTTCGTGTTTGCGGTAAAGCAGCTCCGCCTGCTGTTTCAGACGACCTTCGCGGATTTCCAGCTCGTCGGGGAACAAGGCAAACTGCGCCCAACCTTCCCCGCTCTTGCTCGATACGACCGCCCTAGCCAGACAGCCGATGCCGCTGTCTGCGCCGAAACGGTGGCTGACCTTCAGTTGCGCGACGTTTTGCGACAAAGCCGGCGGATTTTCCTCCACGGGGAAACCGTGTTCCGGCAGATAAATGCTCAGCTGATCCGCCGTCTCCTTATCCAAAACCGTCCGTCTCGACAACGCCGCCAATACCGCGCCGACGCCGACCGAAGGCAGTTGGAACTCGTCGCCTAAAAAAATCACGCGGCAGCCCGACGGAATCGCACGCAGCAAGTGAAGCAGCAGGGAAACATCCAACATCGAAGCCTCATCCACTACCAACACATCCAAAGGCAGCGGGCGGTTGCCGTCAAACGCAGGCAGCATTTGCGGCGGGCGCAGTTTCAAAAGGCGGTGGACCGTCTGCCCTTCCAGCGCGGACAAATGATTGCGCACCGCCTCCGGCATCTTGAAACCGTCCACCGCCCGATGCAGCGCGCGTGCCATATGCGCCGCAGCCTTGCCCGTCGGCGCGGCCAGAGCGATACGCGGCAGGCGCGTGGCAGAGTTGGTGCAAATCAGCCCCAAAAGTTTCGCCACAGTCGTCGTCTTGCCCGTACCCGGCCCGCCCGTAATCAACATAAACGCTTGAAGCAGGGCAAGCCCCGCCGCATCCCGCTGCCCTGCGCTGCCTTTGTCGGTAAACCAACCGGACAAGTTTTGCGACGCGCTCATCCAATCCACAGGCTCGACTTCCGCTTCTGCCAAACGCTTGATTTCAGCCGCCAAATCATGCTCGAGCTGCCACATCCGCCCCAAAAACAACTTTCTGCCCTGCAACACCAACGGCGACGTGCCCTGCCCGACCGTCGGCGCCAATCCCGCCAATTCCTCCGCCTCGCCCTCATCCAGCCAAACAAACGAATGCCCGTTCTGCAAAGCCGCAAACAGCCGCAACACATACGGCGTCAGCGCCGCAGCATGCTCCGGTACGCAACGCTCCAGCAAATGCCCGGCCGCTTGAGCGGCGGCAAGGTTCAAATCATCGGCAGTATTCTCAGCCATTTTCGTTTCCCGTGTATTGAAAAAAGGTCGTCTGAAAACTGTTTTTCAGACGGCCTTCTTTTGTTGACCGCTATTTGCCTTCATCCAGAAGGGATAAGGGCTGCTGTGCCTTGCGCAATTCTTCCACTTCGTCCAGCAGGCGCATAATCAGGCCGAGCGCGGGAATGCCGGCATCGAAGTCGCGGCTCAGGCGCTGGGCGCGGCGGATGCGGGCAAGTTGGAAGCCGCTGTACAAAGTTTGTTCCGGCCTGCCGTTTACGCTGATGATTTCTTCCTCTATCAGCTCCAGCAGCCAATCGCGGCGGCAGCGGCTGGCAGCGAGGATTTCTTCGAAAGTCAGGGTAATGTCGGTGTGTTGCGTCATGGTTTGTCCTTTCAATTTGATGCGCTTTTGCCGTCAAAGTGGGCGGCAAGCTGCGCCCATGCGGCGCGGTCGGCTTCGCTTTCGGCCTTGGGAACGCTGATGCGGATGTTGAGGTACAAATCTCCCGCTTCTTTGGCCGGAATGCCTTTGCCTTTCAGGCGTATGCTTTTACCGTTTTGGCTGTTGGCAGGCAGGTTGACCTGCAAACGTCCGGCTGCGGTGGGAACGATGATTTTGCCGCCCAATACGGCTTCCCAAGGCTTGACGTCTATGGTCTGGTATACGTCTTTTTTGTTTTTAACGTATAAATCGGGTTTGTCGTGGAACTTGATTTTCAGATACAAATCGCCGTTTGCGCCGCCGTTGTAGCCGGGCAGGCCCTGTCCCGCCAAACGGATTTGCTGGCCTTCGGTAATGCCTTTGGGAATTTTGACGTTTAAGGTTTTGGTCTGATAACCGACGCGGCCGTATTCGTCCACGGTCGGCACGTTCAGATTCAGCGAACGCTCCGCGCCGACATAAGCGGCGTAAATATCGATACTCAGTTCGGCGTGCTGGTCTTCGCCTTTAATCGGGCCGTCCGGCCTTGTGTGCGCCTGTCTCTGACTGCGGCCGAAGCCGGCAAACAAATCTTCAAAATTGAAATCGCCTGCGCCGAAAGGTTCGCCGCCGCGGTATTCGTAGCGGAAGCCGCCGGATTGCGCGCCGCCGAACGGATTGCTGCCTGCGCTGCGGCCGTAGGGGTTGGCCAGCAATTCGTCGTATTCGGCACGCTTTTCACGGTCGGATAAGGTTTCGTAGGCTGTGTTGATTTCGGCGGTGCGCTCGGCGGCGTCAGGTTCTTTGCTGACGTCGGGATGGTATTTGCGTACCAGTTTGCGGTAGGCCTTTTTAATGGTGTCGGCGTCGGCGGTTTTGTCCACGCCGAGAATTTCGTAATAGGTTTTTTCTGCCATATCGTTCTTCCGTCTTTATCATGTTAATCATTATGCCGTATTTGCTATTTATAAGGGCGGAAGGCATAGATTCAATACTCTAGTTGCACAAATATAGTGGATTAACTTTAAACCAGTACGGCGTTGCCTTGCCTTAGCTCAAAGAGA
>ERZ1674236.113-NODE-113-length-21669-cov-7.855140_pt1 | contig 21669 bp, 14 predicted proteins | sample MGYA00581210_ERZ1674236 | MGnify/ENA primary metagenome ERZ1674236 (study PRJEB41354, sample SAMEA4873328) | human saliva metagenome | biome: human-associated habitat [ENVO:00009003]; feature: mouth environment [ENVO:08000002]; material: saliva material...
AGGGCGGCCTTCATCTCCTCGACCGGGATGTCGTAGCCGTATTCCTTGAAGGTCTTAGACAGGTGGGCGGGCAGGTACTCGCGGTTGCCGAAGTTGACGAAGGGGCTGATGAACTGGGTGCCCGGCTCCAAGAGGCGCTCCATGTTGTTGCGGATGACCTCGGGGTAGGTCGCCACGATGGGGCAATTGAAGGAGTTTTCGGAGTCGGTGAGCTTCTGCTCGAAGTCAACGCAGGGGTAGAAGATCGTCGTGATGCCCTTGTCCAGCAGGGACTCGATGTGTCCGTGGACCAGCTTGGCCGGGTAGCACACGTTCTCCGAGGGGATGGACTCCATGCCGGTTTCGAAGAGGTCGTGGTTGGAGCGGCCCGAGATCATGACACGGAAACCCAGCTCGGTGAGCATCGTGAACCAGAAGGGGTAGTTCTCGTACATGCCGAGCACACGCGGGATGCCAATGTCGCCCCGGAACGCCTTTTTCTCGGTGAGGCGTCGGTATCCGAAGATCCGCTTGTACTTCCAGTCGTAGAGGTTGGGCAGGTCGGACTTCTTCGGCACGCGCTCCAGGGATGCGCCGCGCTCGCAGCGGTTGCCCGACACGTGGCGCTCGCCGTTGGAGAAGGTCGAGATGGTCATCTGGCAGTGGTTTTGGCACAGGCGGCAGGTCTTGCGCGTGGTGTCGACGCCGAAGCCCTCAAGGGCCTCGATCGTCGCGAGCGTCGAGGTCCCCTCCCCCGTGTCGTGCATGCGCGCGGTCAGGGCGGCGCCGTACGCGCCCATGAGGCCGGCGATGTCAGGACGCACGACCTCGCGGCCGGTGAGCAGTTCGAAGGCGCGCAGCACCGAGTCGTTGAGGAATGTGCCGCCCTGGACGACGATGCGCTCACCCAGGTCCGAGGGCTCCTTGAGCTTGATGACCTTGTAAAGGGCGTTGCGCACGACGGAGTACGACAGGCCGGCGCTGATGTCGCGCACGTCGGCGCCTTCCTTCTGTGCCTGTTTGACGGAGGAGTTCATGAACACCGTGCAGCGGGTGCCCAGGTCCACGGGAGATTCGGACTCCATGGCCATGCGCGCAAAGGTTCGCACGTCGGTGCCCATCGTCTGCGCGAAGGTCTGCAGGAAGGAACCACAGCCCGAGGAGCAGGCTTCGTTGACGGAGATGGAGTCCACAGCGTGGTCGCGGATGCGCAGGTACTTCATATCCTGGCCGCCGATGTCGATGACGGAGGTGACGCCGGGGCAGATGAACTCGGCGGCCCGGTAGTGGGCCATCGTCTCGATCTCACCCTCGTCCAGGGTGAGGGCGGACTTCACCAGGCCCTCGCCGTATCCCGTGGAGCAGGAGCGCCCAATCTCGCAGCCCTGTGGCAGCGCGCCGCGCACCGCTCGTACGATGTCGACGGCGGCCGCGACAGGGTCGCCCTCGTTGGAGGCGTAGTGGGTGAAGACGATGCGGTCGCAAGAGTCAATGACGACGGCCTTGATCGTGGTCGAGCCCGCGTCGATGCCGAGCCAGCAGCGACCCTGGGCCTCGTCGAGGCTGGCCTTGGGGATGACGTCGAGGCTGTGGCGGGCCACGAACTCGTCGCGGTCTTCGGGGGAGGCGAAGAGCGGGTCCATGCGCGGGGATTCGACCTGGACGGGGGCGGCGGCGAGGCGTTCCATGAGGGTGGTGAGCTTGTCGCCGCGGGAGTCGACGGAGGTGGCACCGGACTCCTCGGCCTGGCGTTGCCTCTTGGCGGCCTCCTTGTCGGCCAGCAGGGCGGCACCGATCGCGACGTAGAGCTGGGCGTCGTCGGGGGTGACGAAGGCGTCGGCCTTGGGCAGGAGGGCCTTGTAGGCCTCGCGCAGGGCGGGCAGGAAGTGCAGGGGACCGCCGAGGAACATAACGGTTCCGCGGATCGGGCGCCCGCAGGCCAGGCCCGCGATCGTCTGGGTGGCGACCGCGTTGAAAATGGATGCGGCCAGGTCTTCGTGCGCGGCCCCCTGGTTGATGAGCGGCTGGATATCAGACTTGGCGAAGACGCCGCAGCGCGAGGCGATCGGGTAGAGCTGCGTGTGGCGGGTGGCCAGCTCGCCCAGGCCGGCGGCGTCGGTGTGCAGCAGGGTCGCCATCTGGTCGATGAAGGCGCCCGTTCCTCCCGCGCAGGTACCGTTCATGCGCTGCTCGGGGGTGGGGTGCAGGTAGGTGAGCTTGGCGTCCTCGCCGCCGAGCTCGATGACGACGTCAACCTCGGGGTGGAGGCGCTGGGTGGCCTCGGTGCCGGCGATGACCTCCTGCACGAAGGGGATGCCCATGGCGCGCGCCGTGGTCAGGCCGCCGGAACCCGTGATGGCAGCGTGTACGCGGGCGCCGGGCAGGGCGCGATCGACGTCGGCGAGAAGGGCTCCCAGGGATGCGCGCACGTCCGCGTTGTGTCGCCGGTAGTCGGAGAAGAGGCGGCGGTTTCCGTCCAGGACGACGGCCTTGACCGTCGTCGAGCCGACGTCGATGCCGAGCTGATAGGGGCGCGTTGCCTCGTGATGACCCTGTGTTGTCATGAGGTACCTCCTGGGTTCTCACCACAACTTAGGAAACCCCTTTCGCAGAGTCAAAACTGTCCACCGCCGAGGACGGGACGGCAACAAAAACCGCAGAATAACCGAGAAAATGGGTCGCGTTGTGCGTTTTGGAGGACCAGATCCCACTCATGCGAAAACCAAAAATTACAACATATGAAGCGTGACAAAATTCGCGCCGCCGTCAGGCAGTGAAACGATCAGGAGCCGGGCGCAATAGGGATCGCGCGGACCTGGGTGGCCTTCACGCTCGCCCAGAGGCGATCACCGACGCAGAGGCCCAGCTCGGACCACGCGGAGGCGGTGACTCGGGCACTCACCGACACACCCTCCGCGAGCGCGACGCGCACGCTCACGAGGGAGCCATCGACATCGATGCCCGCGACGACGCCGGGCAGGACGGAACGCGGCGAGGCGTGGGCCTCCTCGCGGGACAGGGCCACGGCCTCGGGCGGGAAGGTGAGGGCGACGCGCGCTGACTCCTCGCCAGGGGCAACGCTGTCGCAGGCCGCCCACAGCGCTCCCTCGCCGACGCGCACGCCAACCATGCCGGGTCCGCCAATCGCCTCGCCGGTGACGATGTTAAGACCCGCCAAGCGGGCCGCGAACACCGAGGAGGGCGAGGCGAGGATGCGCGCGGGTTCCCCTTCCTCGACAACGCGGCCGTCCCCCATGACGATCATGCGCGAGGCCAGGGCCAGGACCTCGGCAATGTCGTGAGAGACGAGGAGGGTGGTGATGCCCGACTGGCTCAGGCGTTCGCGCAAGACGGCGGAGACCTGGGCGGTGGCCTCGACGTCGAGGGCGGCTGTGGGTTCGTCGAGGATGAGCACGTCGGGCCGGAAGGCAAGGGCTCGGGCGATGGCGACGCGGGCGGCCTGCCCGCCGGAGAGGTCGGAGGCGCGCCTGTGGGCGAGGTCGGCGATGCCGACGGCGCGCAGCTGGTCGGTGGCGGTGGCCCGGGCCTGGGCGCGTCCGACGCCGCGCACCCGCAGCGGGAACGCGACGTTGGCGAGGACGCTCATGTGCGTGAAGATGCGGGGCGCCTGGGAGACCATGGCGACGCCGCGTCGGCGCGCGGGCACGAACGTCTCGGCATCGTCAACGACTCGCTCGCCGATACGGGCGCTGCCCTCATCGAGGCGTAGCGTTCCGGCAATCACCTGGGCGAGCGTGGACTTTCCGGCACCGTTATGGCCGACGATGGCCGTCACCAAGCCGGGGCGAAGCGACGCATCCACATTCCAGCCGCGCTCGGTGATGGTTCCGGTGACGCGCACGTCGGCGCCCGCATCGGATTCACGGGAGGCTGCGGCTGTGTCCGCGGGAGCATCCACGTATGGAGCACCGGCGGCCTCGGAAGCGAAAGTACGCCCCGGCCTCGTCGAACGGATGAGGGCCGCGAGGCGCCCCCAAGGGGTTTCCGTGAGCGCGACGACAAGGGCGGCAACGCCGAGGAGCACCACGCCGAGCGCGAGGGCGAGGTCCGCGTCGGACTCGCGGGCCAAGTAGATCTGGAGGGGCATCGTGCGGGTCACGCCCTGCATGGACCCGGCGAAGGTGAGGGTCGCGCCGAATTCACCGAGGCAGCGGGCAAGCGCGAGGGCGGCGCCGCGACCGAGGCCGGGCAGGACCGTTGGCAGGGTGATCTGCCAGAAGACGCGCGAAGGCGAGGCTCCCAGGGAGGAGGCCATCTCGTCGAGCCCCTGTTCGCGAGAACGTAGCGCAGATTCGAGGGTGACGATGAGGAAGGGGAGGGACACGAAGACCTGGGCGATGACGACGGCGGTCGTCGTGAAGGCGATGTCGAGGCCGGCACCGCCGAGCAGCGCGCCGAGCGTAGAGCGCCTGCCGAAGGCGGCGAGCAGCGCGATGCCGGCGACGACAGGGGGGAGGGAGAGGGGCAGCGCGACGAGGATGCGGGCAGCACGCACGCCCCGCCAGGAGCGCGAAAGGACGAGGGCCGCGGGAACACCGAGAATGAGGTCGATGCCGAGCGCCATCACGCAGGTGCGCATCGACAGGCCGAGGGCTGCGGCCGCCTCGGGGGTCGCGAGGGTTGCTCCCAGGGTCACCCAGTTGACGCGCCCCAGCATGAAGGCCAGAGGTAGGAGCAGGAAACACAGGGCAAGCGCACCGAGGCCCCCCGCCCAGATGGGCAGGGGGCTCACGGCGGGGGTTCGACGCGATGTCACGTATCGATGTTACTTCGCGGCCGGGGTGAAGCCAGCGTTTTCGAGGACCTCCTGACCGTCGGCGGAGAGGACCAGGTCGATCCACTTCTGTCCGAGGTCCTTCTTGGTCGAGGCGCTCACGAGAGCGATCGGGTACTTGTTGACGGCCTCGCCCGCACCCTGGATCTCGACGGTGTCGACGGCGTCGCCTTCGGCGAGGGCGTCGGTCTTGTAGACGATTCCAGCGTCGGCCTGGCCGGAGGAGACCTTGCCGCGCACGTCGGTGACGGCCTGTTCCTCGGAAACGGGGTTGAGGGTCACGCCGAGCTTCTCGGTGAGGGTCTTGGTGAGCTTGCCACATGGAACCTCAGGGGCGCAGATCACGAGCTTGGCACCCTCGAGCGAGGAGTCGAGGCCGGTGATGCCGGCGGGGTTGCCGGGCGTGGTGATGAGGGTGAGGGTGTTGGTGACGAAGATGGTCTGCGCATCAACCTGAGAGGCGTCGGCGGCCTTCTTCATGGTGGACTCGTTGGCGGTGGCCAGGACGTCAACATCCGCGCCCTCGCCGAGCTGGGTCACCAGGTCCTGGGAGCCCGCGAAGTTGAAACGCACGTCCACGCCGGGGTTGGCGGCCTCGAAGGTCTTCTCAAGCTCACCGAAGGTCTCGGTCAGCGAGGCGGCGGCGTAGACGTTGAGGACGGTCTGCTCGGCGGCGGGCTGGGTCGCGGGCGCCGAGGACGTGGAGTCAGCAGCGGGGGTAGAGCCGCCAGTGCAGGCGGCGAGGGCCAGGGCGGCGGCGCCGAGGACGGGAAGGATGCGAAGGGAACGCACTCGTCTCTCCTTTTGTGGGGGGATGGAACGCGTTTAATCTAACAAGGGGCATGATCGCCTCGCAACGGTTCGTCAGAGCGCGCCCAAATTGTTACTTTTGCTTTTAATTTCGAGGAAAGCCAGAAAATTATTTAACTTGCTTTCACCCATAATAAAACAGGGTAAGTCGCCACACTCAGGCCACTCCAATCGCATATCAACACACTCGAACATCCAGACACCCCTTTTCCCTCGGGCGACGCGCACACAAAATCACCTCACATTCATGCCCGCCCTCAGCCCCGCCTCCACAGCAGGAAGGGACTAGGATCACATTCGTACGCATCATTATCGGAGGACACCATGCCCAAGCCCGTCGACTACGACCTCAGCCAGATCAGCGCCCATGTCATCACCTATTCCGACCGCATCCAGCGCGGCACGAAGGAGGACCGGGCGACCCCCGCCTGCACGGCAGCGCTCGCCGAGGCAGGCCTGGGCCCAGTGACGGTCGCGGCGATCCCCGAAAGCGCCGACATCCTCGAGACGGAGATTCGCGACGCGCTCGAGGCCGGCGCACGCTTCATCCTCATCCTGGGTGGCTCGGGTTTCGGCGTGGGCAACTACGCGCCCGAGGTTGTCCGCTCGATCGTCGAGGTCGAGATCCCGGGCATCGCCGAGCAGATCCGCGCCCACGGCCTCGCCAACACACCCCTGTCGGGTCTGTCCCGAGAGGTCGTCGGCGTGACCGCGCGCGACTCCTCGGGCGCACTCATCATCTCCTCTCCCGGCTCGCGAGGCGGCGCGCTCGACACCCTTGAGGTGGTCACGCCGCTACTCCCCGCGATCTTCCACCAGCTCGACGAACAGCGCTAATCCAACAAGCAGCATTGAAAGAGGCCTCGGCTCGTTAGTGTCCGGGGGCGGCGGCAAGGCCTGGCCGGGCTTCAAGATCGATCGCTCCGAGCCGTAGGCTCGAGTGTGGCGATCTCGCGGGCGGCCGCCGCCCCCGGACACCAGAAACGAACGAGGCCGCAGCGCGCGCCACGGCCTCGTCGTTGTCGGAAGGTCAGCCCCGGCGACGCAGGAGTGCCACGCCTCCGGCAAGAACGACCAACAGCACGCCACCGCTGATCGCCCACCACCGGGTCGGAGACGGCGTCGACGAGCCGGACACAGAGGTCACCGTACCGTCGGCTTCCTTCTGCTCGATGAGGGCGCCGGTCGCGTCGAAGTGGTAGGAGACGCCGTCAATGTCGAGCCATTGATCGGCCACGGCCGAGGCGGAATCGTTGAAGTAGTAGCGCCTGCCCGAGGGGCCGTCGTACCAGCCGGTTGTCGCGGCGGGGCGGCCCGCCTTGAACCACCACGCGCGCGGCGTTTCGGACTCGTACTCGTGCCCCCACTCGGAGTTCGCGACTCCGTCGTAGGTGATGCCGTCAGCACTAAACTCGCAGACCAGGGCGGGAACCTCGATCGAGTCCCAGATGTCACCCATCGGGAACCACTGAGTGTCACCGTGCAGCACGAGGAAGGACAGGCGGTCCGGGCTATCGTCGGCCTGGCCGGTCTGGATGATCGCTCCGGGGTGCAGTTTGGCCATGAAGGGGATCGAGTTTGATGACTCGGCGCCGTGGTGTCCGGCCTTGAGCATGTCGACCTCGCCGACCTCATCGGCGATGCGGTCCTCGAAGCCGTTGGGGGTCTCCCAGTCGGACTCGGTACTCATGAGGTCGGAGGCCAGGAAGGCGGTGTGCCCGTTGGCGGTGACCTTCACGCCCCATCCCATGAGGTTCGCGTCGCTCGTGCCGCGCGTCTTGTAGTACTCGTCGACGTCGAAGGGGATCATCTGCAGGTCCGCGTCCCCGAGGGTGATGTGCGTGTTGTAGCCGTCCGTGCGCTGGATGAAGGTCGCGCCGTAGCTGTCGACCGCCCAATTCGCGGCGTTGACGAGGTGGTCGTAGACGTATTGGTTGTCCCACAGGCCGTTCTCGTCGGTGATCCAGGCGTCGGAGTATTCGGGGCTGAGGATGACCTTCGGACGATACTTGTAGATGATCTCGTCGGCGTTGGCAATGTGGTCGGAGTGGGCGTGGGTGCCCAGGTAGAAGGCCACGTTCGTATCGTTGACGCCCTGGTCGTCGAGCTACTGCAGGAGCCATTCGGTGCTGGTGTTCGTGGCGGCGGCCGTGCCGGAGCGCACGGGGTAACGCGGGTCGGAGCCGTCGGGCAGGTCCGCGTCCTCGCCGCCATCAATGATGCCGTACCAGTCGCCGCTCTTGATGAGGATCGCGTCAGACGATCCCGAGGACAGGACGAAGATCTTCGTCTGCTCGCTCATACTGGACGCGAAGGTCAGGGTGGAGGCACTCACGGACGAGGCCTCGACGGACTTCGAGTTCGCCAGTGCGAGGGTCGTACCGGGCACCCAGGACAAGCCGGACTGAGAGTCCGACTGGGCCCCGCTCTGGGCGTCGTCAGCGCGGGCGGTGCCGACGAGGGTGAGGGACGAGGCCGCGGCAGCCGCGACGGTCATCGTCAGGGCCGCTGCAAGGCGGGGACGAAGGAACGTCATGAGTGGCCTTTCGCTCAGGATCTGTCCCCTCACACTACAACCGGCAAGCGCCGCCCACCTGCGTCGATACGCGGCTGGCGGCGCTTTGTGAGGATGGTCGCCGGGGCCTCAATCAGGAGGCGTAGCCGACCCAGCGTCCCGACAGGGAGAAGGTCGAGGAGCGACCGTCGATCTCCTGCGTACCGGTGGCCATGGCGCCCGTGTCACCCAGGTAGTACCAAGCGCCACCGTCCAGGATCCAGCCCGTGGCCATGGCACCGCTGCCGGTCAGGTAGTACCAAGAGCCACCACCGTTCAGCCAGCCGGTGAGCATTGCGCCCGACGAACGCAGGAAGTACCACTTGCCATCCACCTGCGCCCAGCCGGTTGCCATTGCGCCGGTCGTTGCGTCCAGGTAGTACCAGGTGCCACCGTCATTCATCCAGCCGGTGACCATCGCGCCCGAAGAGTTTAGGAAGTACCACTGACCGCCGATCTGTTTCCATCCGGTGACCATCGCGCCGGTCGCACCGTTCAGGTAGTACCAGGTGCCGCCATCGTTGAGCCAGCCGAGGGCTGCGCGCCCGCCGTTCAGGTAGTACCACGAGCCGCCGATGAGGCTCCAGCCAGTGCCCGCGAGGTACCCTGCGGAATCCAGGTAGTACCAGGCCTTGCCATCGTGGATCCACCCGGTCGCCATGGCGCCCGTCGCGTCCATCCAGTACCACTGGCCGCCGTCATACACCCAGGTGCTGGCCTCAGCGGAGGGCTTGCCGGCGAAGTAGTACCAGGATCCGCTCGACCCCTTCCACCAGCCGGTCGTGGCCGCGGGTCGGCCGCCCTTGAACCACCAGGCGCGTGGATTTTCCAGGCCGTACTCATGCCCCCAGGACGCGGCGGACAGATCGTTGTATGAAATGCCGGAAGGGGCGAAAGTCGCGATGAGCGAGGGAATGTGCCCGCTCGACCAGAGGTCCATCATCGGCACCCACGACGAATCTCCATGAATGACGCTCTCAGTCAGATTGTCGGGGATGTACCACTCCGGCCCGGTCTGGGCGATCATGGAAGGACTCAGTGCCTTCATGAAGGCACTCGAATTCGAGCTCGGCAGGCCATGGTGACCGGCCTTGAGCATGTCGACGTGCCCAACAATCGGAGCAATACGGTCCTCGTAACCACCACGAGTCTCCAGGTCGGCGGCCAGGTAGGCGGAATGCCCGAAGGCACTCACCTTCGCGGTATATGCGATGAGGTTCGCATCGCGCACGCCGGTCTTCTTGTAGTTTTCAGCAGGATCCGTGGGGATGATCTGAACATCCATATCACCCAGCGTGATGTGGGTGTTGTAGTCCTTGATGTTCTGCACGATCGAGGCTCCGTACGCACCCTGAGCCCATCGCGCGGCCGCCATCATGTTGTCGTAGATCCACTGGTTGTCCCACAGGCGGGACTTATCCGTGATCCACGCATCGGAATACTCGGGGCTGAGAATGACCTTCGGACGGAACTTCTTGATGATCTCATCCGCGTTGTCGATGTGGTCGGAGTGGGCGTGCGTTCCCAGGTAGAACGCGAGGTTCGAGGAGGTGACGCCATGGTTAGACATGTAGCCAAGCACCCAGTCCGTATCGCCGAGAGCAGCATTTTCAACTCCCTCTCGCAGCGGGTAACGCGGATCCTTGCCATCCGGAGCCCCAACACCCTCCGCGCCGTCGATCATGGCGAAGACGCCGCGAGACTCGAGCAAGATGGCATCCGCAGAACCCGTCGTCGTGAGGACATGAATGCGGGTGGGGCCGTTGGTGCCGGGGAAGGTGTAGACCTGCGCGTCGATGCCGTCCACGCTTTCTTCCTCGGACGAGGCCGTGGCCTCGTCTGCGGAATCCGCGGATTCGGCGGCATCGGAAGCATCAGCACCGTCCGAGGCCGCACGGTCCTGCGCGGTGTCGGGGGCGGAAACGCCGGAGTCGGAGCTCAACGCATCGAGGTCGGTAGACTCCATGTCGCCATGCATGTTCTGGCCATCTGTCGGAGCGGCGGCAGTGGCGGGAGCGAGGGAGGCGACAAGAATTCCTGACAATACGGTCAGTCCGAGTCGCTGCCACAGTTGTCCGTGACGAAGATTCATGAGCACGCCTTGAGTGGAATGGGTCACTAGATGCTTACTAGCTAAACCTACACCCAAAAGCGCATTACTCACAAATCAGTTGCTCAGAAATGTCTCCCACCAGGCCACATCTTCGGGGGTATCAATGTCCCGGCATGCGTCGGCGCTCACGCTCACTCGCTCGACGTCGAGGGCGCGCAATACCCGGCGCACGCCCACGCCCCGAACCGAGCCGTAGGCGGCCACGGCCTCGTCGATGGCGCGGCGCAGGGAGGCGGCCCGGTAGACGCCCATCAGGTACTGGTCGAAAGGCTCGGGGTCCCCGCCCCGCACGATGCGCCCCTCGACCCCCTCCCTCAACGCGGGTTCGAGGAGAGCGGGCAGGAAAGCACCCACGCCTGGAGCATCAACGGAAACAACCACGACGAGGACGTCGTCACCGACGCCGAGCGCGCGCAAGCCCGCGTCGATACCGGCAAGAGGACCACCGCTCGGCGGATCCTCAAGGGTACGCAGGACGCCGTCGGGGACACGCACGGCGGGCGGCACGACAGCCACGCAACCCGCGCCGCACGCTTCCAGCAACGCCCCGCAGACGCGGTCGATCAGGCGCTCACCACCCAGCATCAGATCCGCCTTGGAGACGCCACCCAGGCGCTCTCCCCCACCGCCACCGACAACGATCGCGGCAGCGTCAGCGCGCGGGGCGACCACGGGACTCAGCCCCACGGCGCGAAAGTCAGCACGTCGGCACGCTGCGTCGCCGCATCCGTCATAAGGACGCGCCCGATCAGCGGCTCGCCAAAGCCCACCAGCAGCTTGATCGCCTCCGTCGCCATCGCGGTGCCCGCCTGGCCGACCACGGGACCGAGCACACCAACCTTCGGCGAGGCCGGGGTCGTCCCGGGGGCAGGCTTGACCGGGTGCAGGCTCCGCAGCGTCAGCGACGGCACGGGGGCCGGCGCCGCAGACCAGAATACGCTCACCTGGAAGGCCATCGACACGACCGTGCCCCACACCAGCGGAACACCGGAATCTGCACAGTAGTCCGCCACCAGGTACTTCGAGTCGAAGCTATCCGTGCACTCGACGATCAGGTCCCACTCGCGGCCATGCTCATCCAGCCACTCGCGGGTCACGTGCCCGTAGCGCTCAAAGCGCACCGAGGAATTCAGCCCGCTCAAGTGACGCACCGCGGAATCCGGCTTCGGATCCCCCACGTCACCCTCACCATGCAGGAGCTGACGCTGAAGGTTCGACACCTCGACCACGTCGGAATCGCAGATACCGATCGTCCCGATGCCCGCCGCCGTCAGGTACAGGAGGACGGGCGAGCCGAGGCCGCCCGCGCCCACCACGAGCACGCGTGCGGCCGCCAGGCGCGCCTGGCCGGCCTCACCAATACCGGACACCAGCCAATTGCGACGGAAACGTTCCAGCGCGGGGTCCCCGGCCTCGTACGGGCCGGGCTGATTGATCAGCGGAAGCGCGACGGTGCGCCCCGAGACGGCCGCATCACGGGAATAAGGATTGCCGATCGTCATCTCACAGGCCCGACCAGTTGTGCGAACCGTCGGTCAATTCCTGCTTCTTCCAGATCGGGAGCTTCGCCTTCACGTCCTCGACGATGGCCTCGACCGCGCGGAATGCCTGCGCGCGATGCTCCGCCGCGACAACGACGACCATTGCATCCTCGCCGATCTCCAGATACCCCACGCGGTGCCACGCGACGATGCGGTGCACTCCCGGACGATCCTTGAACTCCATGACGATGTCCCGCAGAATCTGCTGCGACGAAGGGTGAGAGGAATACTCGATCGCGTCCACGCTCTCTCCGCCGTCATGGTTACGCACCACACCAATAAAGGACGCCACAGCACCACACGTATCCCGACGTGCGCTATCAATCAGCGCGCCAGTATCCAGCGGCTCATCGGTGATGCCGGTTGCAATCTCAGCTGACATGGGGTCCTCCAGGGACGGGGGTGTCTTCCCCTTCATCTTACGAGGGAGCGGTCAAGATTATTTTACGACCCTGACCGCCCCACACAAATGACTAAAAAATCTCACCCGCCAGCGAACGGAGGCAGCACGTCGACGCGCGCGCCGGGCGCAAGCTCGGCATCCAGACGAGCGGAGCGCTCGTTGACCAGGTAGCTCGACACGGCGAGGATTCGCTCCAGCTCAGGGCTCTCTGAGCTGAGCTGATCGATGAGTTCACCCAGGGTCGCGGGGGTCTCATCGGAAGGCAGTTCACGCACGTACCCACCGGCCGCCTCGGCCGCTCCACCGAAGAAGTGAAGGGTCGTCGACAGCGGCTTCGGATTCGCCTCGTCGAGCCGTCGAACAGAGACAGTCAGGCGCAGAGGATCGGAAGGATCCGTCTCCAGTGACCAGGTGGCAAATCCGGTCGCCGTCCGCTCGAAGACGCGCTCGACGATGCCGCGGCGCAGTTCGAGGGCCAAGTCATCGGGCGTGCCCGGCTCGGTGAACGGGCAGGCCGTCAGGACGACCGCCATCGGATCGGTGTCGTGCGGGATGGACGCAAATCCCATGGCGTTCATGAACAGGCGCACCTTGCCCAGGTGCGACGCGACATTGAAGGTGTCACGCACGGGACGACGCTTCGGGTTGTGACTGTGATCAGGCACCGCCATCGTCTCGAGGGCGGCGTCCGCCCAACGCGAGCCGATCTCACGCACGGAGGCCGCCGGATCGTCCGCGTCAACGCGCAGCCAGGCCAGCAGCGACGAAGTGAGCTGGTGCAGCATCTGCGCCGCAAACGAAGGATCCGCCGGGGTCGTCGTCGAATACCCCAGAGCGGGACGGCCTCGCCTCGACGAGGGAAGCTGCTGCTTCTCGACCAGACCGAGGACAAAGAGGCCCTCGAGGGTTTCACGGACGCTCGACACGTGCAAGCCAGCTTCCTGAGCCAGCTCCGCCACGGTCACGGGCGTCGCATGGTGCGAGATGCGCTCCAACAGCGCATGCTGCGCGGGGGTCAACGCTGCCATTGCGGCGAGCGTTTCAGCCAGAGGCCGAGAACGGGAGGTGTCATTCATTGATAGTCCTCTCTCCCTCATAATCAGCGGAAATGCCCATTACGGGCACCACCAAACGGCTTTAGGCCTGTTACGTTACTTATAAATCGCGTTTTATTCTACCCATCATGCGTGCAGCGCCGCACGGCCAATACCACCGATTGGTCTCATTACGCGGGGTGCATCAGCTCATTTGAGCAGGTCGCATGCTCCGCCCCACGATAAAGAGGCGGGGGCGAGCTAACGCCCGCCCCCGCAACTCTCGCACTGCCCGCACCATCTCCTCCGGGAGAGGCCACCGCAGACAGATGTGGATCAGTCCGACATGCCACCACGCGTCATCTCATGCGTGCGGCGCTCGTCGCGCGACCGGTAGATCACCGGGGGACGCGCCACGTAGCCGACCGGCGCGCTCACCGCGTGCACGAGGCGGGTGAACGGCCACACGCAGAAGAGCAGCAGGCCAGCGACGATGTGTAGCTTGAAGCTGACGGGCACGTCGACCATCAGATGCGCCTGCGGGTGCAGGTAGAAGATCGAGCGGAACCAGACGGAGATCGTCTCGCGGTAGTCGTAGCCCTCGTGGCCACCGAGCACCTGGTTGAGCAGGGTCGCAGCCCCGCCCAGGAGCACCGGAATCGCCAGCATCACGTAGGTGACGATGTCCATGCGGGTCGTCGCCACGCGCACCGACTTGACCACCAGGCGGCGGTAGATCAGCAGCGCGAGGCCGACGATCGTCATGATTCCGGCGATCGTACCGGGGATTGTCGCCGTCAGGTGGTACACGTGCTGGGGCACGCCGGCCGCCTCGGTCCAGGTCTTCGGGATCACGAGGCCCAGGATGTGGCCCATGAACACGAAGAGAACACCAAAGTGGAACAGCGGCGACGCCCAGCGCAGGATGGTCGGCTCATTCCACTGCGAGGAACGAGAAGTCCACCCGTACTGGTCGGTCTTGTAGCGCCACGCGAGGCCCACAATGAGGATCGCAAAGGACACGTACGGCAGGACCACCCACAGGGCAATGTCCAGGAAGGACAGCGACTGCGTCGCAGGTGCCGACGCGGCATGCAAAAGTGCGGATTCCATGAACGTTACCGTCCCATCGTTGAATCGGAAGTCGGGAAGGGCGTCGCGGACAGATCGCCCACGCCCACCAGTTCGGTGGGCGGCCCCTGGCTAATGAGCTTACGGAAGCCCTCAATGGTCTTTTCGTCCGGCTCGGGCAGCGTCGCGACCAGCGCGTCCAGCAGCGGCGCGTACGGGGAGTGGGCGGCGCGCAGCGCCGTGCGGATCACCTCGATACCCTCGCGGTTGGAGCGCAGCAGGCCCTCGGCCGTGCCGGTCTCGTCGAAGGCCGCGAACTCCAGGACCACCGGCAGGTGATCGGGCAGCTCCTCGCGTTCCATCTCGAAACCGGCACGGCGCAGGATCTCCTTGAAGGCCAAGATGGCCTGGCCGCGTCCGCGGGTGTCGCCGTGCGTGTAATACGTCAGGCCGAGGGCGCAGCGTCGGCGCTGATCGAACGTCTCCACGTAGGTGGTCTGCATGGCGCGCAGGCCAGCGGCGCGAGCGTAGCTCACGAACGAGGCCAGGGGCGCCGAGGCCGACTCCGGCAGGTCCGCCAGCGCATCCTCGACCGCGTCCAGCTTGGTCTCGAAGTCATCCCCCGGATAGTCCAGGAGGACCGAGACCGCCATGCGCACGCCGCGCGCGTCCTGCGGATCCATCTCCGTTTCCGGAGCGGCCGTAGGAATACGCGGAATGCCGACGAAAGTACTCATCGAACGACCTCAAGGGGGAGCATCTGGCGTCCCTCCGGCGACGAGCCACCCATCGGGCGATTCGACGTGGCGGGGGCCAGGCCGTGGAAGGCCTCGACATCGTAGGACACCGGGCAGCCCTCGAGCTCCTTGATGCCGCGGGGCATCTCGGGGTGGGCGGTCGGGATGACGAAGCGGTCGTCGTACTTAGCGATCGACAGCAGTCGGTACATCTCCTTGACCTTCTCCGGGCTCATGCCCACGGAGGCCGGGATCTCCTCGTTCGTCGGGTTGTCGACGAAGACGTCGCGCATGTAAGAGCGCATCGCGGCGAGGCGACGCAGCGCCAGCTCCACGGGAGCGGTGTCGCCGGCCGTGAACAGGCCGGCCAGGTACTCCATCGGGATGCGCATCTGCGAGATGGCGGACAGCAGGACCCTATGGTCCTCGCCGTCGGAACCGGTCGCGGTCACCTGGTCGACGACCGGGGACAGCGGCGGCACGTACCACACCATCGGCAGGGTGCGGAACTCGGGGTGCAGCGGCAGGGCGACCTCGTACTCGGTGATGAGCTTCCAGATCGGGGACTGCTGGGCGGCCGTGATCCACGAGTGGGGAACACCGTTGGCCTGAGCCTGGGCGACCACCTGCGGGTCGTTCGGGTCGAGCAGGATCTCGCGCTGGGCGCGGTACAGGTCGCGCTCGTCCTCCTGGGAGGCGGCCCAGGTGACGCGGTCCGCGTCGTAGAGCAGCACGCCCATGTAGCGCAGGCGACCCACGCAGGTCTCCGAGCAGATGGTCGGCTGGCCGACCTCGAGGCGCGGGTAGCACAGCGTGCACTTCTCGGCCTTGCCCGTGTTGTGGTTGAAGTAGACCTTCTTGTAGGGGCAGGCGGAGACGCACATGCGCCAGCCGCGGCACTGATCCTGGTCGACCAGGACGATGCCGTCCTCGGAGCGCTTGTACATCGCGCCCGAGGGGCACGCCGACACACAGGTCGGGTTCAGGCAGTGCTCGCAGATGCGAGGCAGGTAGAACATGTACGCGTCCTCGATGGTCTTAGCGACCTGGAGGTTCATCTGGTGCAGGACCGGGTCCTGATCCAGGGTCTCCATGGAGCCACCGAGGTCATCGTCCCAGTTCGGGCCCCACTCGGGCTTGTCGATGTGCTCGCCCGTGATCTTGGACTTCGCGCGAGCCGTCGGGATCGCGCGGGAGTTCGCGGGCGCCTGGAGCAGCTTGTCGTACTCGTAGGTCCACGGCTCGTAGTAGTCCTTCATGGTCGGCTGCGTCGGGTTCGCGAAGATCTTCGCGAGCGAGGCGACACGTCCGCCCTGACGGGGAACGAGGCGGCCCGTGGCGGTGCGCTTCCAGCCACCCTTCCACTTCTTCTGGTCCTCCCAGCCGCGGGGGTAGCCCACGCCGGGACGGGTTTCGACGTTGTTGAACCAGATGTACTCGGTGCCCTCACGGTTCGTCCACACCTGCTTACAGGTGACCGAACAGGTGTGGCAGCCGATGCACTTGTCGAGGTTCATCACCATCGCGATCTGAGCCATGACCTTCATCAGAACTGCACCTCCTGGGAGCGGCGGCGGATAACCGTGACCTCGTCGCGGTTATTGCCGGTGGGACCGTAGTAGTTGAACGCGTAGGCGAACTGCGCGTATCCGCCGGCCAGGTGGCTCGGCTTAATGAAGATTCGGGTCAGCGAGTTGTGCGTACCGCCGCGCTTGCCGGACTCCTCGTTCAGCGGGGTGTTGATCTGGCGATCCTGGGCGTGGTGCATGAACACCGTGCCCTCCGGGATGCGGTGGGAGACAACGGCGCGAGCCGACACGGTGCCGTTACGGTTCTTCGCCTCGATCCACTCGTTGTCGCGCACGCCGATCTTCTCGGCGTCCTGCGGGCTCATCCACACCGTCTGGCCACCACGACCCAGCGTCAGCATGTACGGGTTGTCGTAGTACTGGGAGTGGATGGCCCACTTGTTGTGGACCGTCAGGTAGCGCACCGCGACCTCGGCCTGACCCGGCTGACCGGGACGATGGTCGCCGACGGGGCGCTCACCGTAGATGTGCGCCAGGTCGAGCGGGGGACGGAAGATCGGCAGGGACTCGCCCATGTCCATCATCCAGTCGTGGTCGATGTAGAACTGCGGGCGACCCGTGAGCGTGTGCCACGGCTTGCGGCACTCGACGTTCTGCACGAAGGCGCTGTAGCGGCGTCCGCCGTGCTCGGAGCCCGACCACTCGGGGCTGGTGATGACGCTGCGCGGCTGCAGGACGGTGTCCTGGTAGGTGATCTTCTTTTCTTCGTCACCTTCGGCCAGGAACGCCATCTCGTTGCCGACGCGCTTTTCCAGCGTGCGGAAGCCCTGAACGGCCAGCGAGCCGTTCGTGGTGCCCGAGAAGCGCAGCGCCATGTTCGCCGCCTTGATGGCGGTGTCGCACAGCGGCATGCCCTCGCCGGCGTTGCCGTCCATGGGGGCGCGGCCGTTGAGGTCGCCGAGCTGCTCGTACGCCTCCTGCATGTTGTACGCCACACCCTTGGAGGCCAGGCCAGCCTTGGGCACGAGCGGTCCGATGCGGTCGTACTTGTAGCCGACCTGCGTGTAGTCGCGCTCGATCGCAACCAGCTTCGGCATGGTCTTGCCGGGCGTCCACGTCTGCTCGGGAACGACGCCATCCGCCATGGTCATGGCGTCCGGGGAGTCGTGCCCCAGCGGAACCGCGACGACGTCCGTCTGGGTGTCCAGGTGGCCGGGGGCCATGCGGCCGACGAGGCGAGCCAGGGTCTGGAACACCTCGAAGTCAGTGCGTGCCTCCCACGGCGGGTTCACGGCCTCGTCGAAGCAGTGCATAAAGGGGTGCATGTCCGTGGAGGACAGGTCGTGCTTCTCGTACCACGTGGCGGCGGGCAGCACCACGTCGGAGTGCAGCGTCGTCGAGGTGTTACGGAAGTCCGCGACCCACATGAGGTCGAGCTTGCCGGGGTGAGCCTCACGCCAGTTGACGGACGCGGGACGGTTGCCCTCTTCCAGCTCCTCGGCGTTGACCTCGTTGCCGGTACCCAGCATGTGACGCAGGAAGAACTCGGTGCCCTTCGCGGACGAGCCGAGCAGGTTCGTACGCCAGTTCGCGAGGATCTTCGGGACGTTGTGATGGGCGTCCGGGTCCTCGATCGCGAACTGGAGGCGACCCTCGCGCAGCTCCTGGGACACGTATTCCGCGGGGGCCATGCCGGCCTCGGCGGCCTCGCGGCCCAGCTGGGTCGAGCCCTTGGAGAACGTCGGGTAGCAGGGCATCCAGCCGCGCTGAACCGACTCGACGAGGGTGTCGACCAGCTGCTTGCCGTCCAGGTTCGAGGACTTGATCGGGTTTCCCATGGCCGAGGCCGCAGCACCGTCGTAGCGCCACTGGTCCGTGGTCATGTAGTACCAGCCGGTGGAGATCATCTGGCGCGGCGGGCGCGCCCAGTCCAGGGCGAAGGTGAAGGAGCCCCAACCCATGATCGGGCGGACCTTCTCCTGACCCACGTAGTGGGCCCAGCCGCCGCCGTTGCGGCCCTGGGTGCCACACATTTCCGTGAGCGCCAGGAACGTACGGTACATCTCGTCGGAGTGGTAGTAGTGGTTCGTGCCGGCGCCCATGAGGATCATGGAACGGCCCTGCGTCTCAACCGCGTTCTGCGCGAACTCGCGGCCGATCTTGATGGCTGCGGCGGCGGGAACCGACGTGAACTCCTCCTGCCACGCAGGGGTGCCCGGCGTGGAGGCGTCCATGTAGTCGGTGGGCCACTCACCCGGCAGGCCCTCACGCTCGACGGCGTACTGGGCGAGCAGGATGTCGAACACGGTCGTCACGAGGCGACCGTTGACGCGGCGCGCGGGCACGCCACGCTTCACGTAGCCACCGCCGACCGAGGCCTGGCCGGGGGCCGCGGGCAGGTCGAAGCGCGGCAGGGCAATCTCGACGGCTTCCCACTCGTCCGTGTCCATGATGGACATGACGGGCTCGACGCCATCCAGGTTGAGGTTCCAGTGGCCGGCGCCCTCCTCACCGAAGCGATCGGCGAGCGTGCCGCCCGGGTCCTTGACCGTGCCGTCGGCCTCGATGACGAGGGGACGGAACTGGTTGTTCTCGGTGCGCTCGGTCGTGCCTGCGGGCATCTTGGCGGCCGTCAGGAACTTGCCGGGGACCAGGGTCGTCGGGGCGACGCCCTCGTGGGCACCCTCGCCGACCTCGTTAATCTCCACCAGGAACGGGGAGTCGGTGTAGCGCTTCATGTAATCGAGGAACATGGGCTCGCGCTTGCCGACGTGGAATTCCTTGAGGATGACGTGGCCCATCGCCTGCGCCAGGGCGCCGTCCGTGCCGGGCTGGACGCGCAACCAGTCGTCCGCGAACTTCGTGTTGTCCGCGAAGTCCGGGGACACGACGATGACCTTCTGGCCGTGGTAGCGGGCCTCGGCCATGAAGTGAGCGTCGGGGGTACGGGTCAGCGGCAGGTTCGTGCCCCACATGATGAGGTACTGCGAGTTGAACCAGTCGCCGGCCTCGGGCACGTCGGTCTGGTCGCCGAACACCTGAGGCGAGGCTGGAGGCAGGTCCGCGTACCAGTCGTAGAAGGACAGCATCGTGGCGCCGATGAGCTCGTGGAAGCGGGAGCCCGCACCGTAGGAGATCATCGACATGGCGGGGATGACCGAGAAGCCGGCGATGCGGTCGGGGCCGTACTGCTTGATCGTGTGCACGTAGGCGGCGGCGACGATCTCCATCGCCTCTTCCCACGACACGCGGACCATGCCGCCGCGGCCACGCTGCGACTTGTAGGCACGCGCCTTCTCCGGGTCCTCAACGACCGCGGCCCACGCGTCGACGGGATCCCCGAGGCGCTTCTTGGCCTCGCGGAACATGTCGAGCAGGACGCCGCGCACGTAGGGGTACTTAATACGGGTCGGCGAGTACTCGTACCACGAGAACGCAGCGCCACGCGGGCAGCCGCGGGGCTCGTACTCGGGCATGTCAGCGCCGGTTGACGGGTAGTCAGTCTGCTGGGTTTCCCAGGTGATGACGCCGTCCTTGACGAAGATCTTCCACGAGCACGAGCCCGTGCAGTTCACGCCATGGGTGGAGCGCACGATCTTGTCGTAGCTCCAGCGGTCGCGGTAGAAGGAGTCGCCGTCGCGGCCGCCCTCGAGGAAGAGCTGGCGCGCGTCGGCGGACGCCTTGCCGCGACGCAGCCACGAGCCGAGCGCGAACAGGGTCGCGCCGGTCGCAGGCTTGACCTCGCCGCCGTAGGTCGGGAAGGTCATATCGGATTCGAGATTCGTCATGGGGTGCTCCTAAGAGTCGATTGACGAGGCAGTGGCAGGTCCGCTGGCACCACACAGTGCCGGGTGGATCAGCCGGGGAACGGGGCGTTCTTGCGCGCGTACATGATCCAGCACAGGACCGAGCACAGGGCGCAGAAGATGGCGCAGCCCAGGAAGAAGGCCCATGCACCGCCAGTGCCGACCGCAGAGAGGGCGACGCCGACGAGGAAGGGGCCGAGGGATGCGATGGCGGAGGTGAAGCCGATGGCGCCGCCGGCCTGGCGGGCCGGCATGATCATCGGCATCTGCTTGAAGGTACCGGCGTTACCGAAGCCGGAGAACAGGAACATGGCGAGCATGAGGCCCAGGAAGATGTAGAAGTCCATCTTACCGGTGGGGTTGGTCAGAACCCAGGCGATGCCGCCCATGGTGATCGCCATGCCGACGCCGGAGATGAAGGTCCAGATGGCGCCGCCCATGCGGTCGCAGAAGATTCCCCAGGACATGCGGATGAGCGAGCCGATGAGGGGGCCGAGGAAGGCGTAGGTCGCGCCCTTGACGCCCAGGTTGAGGGCCGACTGGTCACCGAACTGGTTGTTGATCAGGAGGGCGAAGACGGCGGAGAAGCCGGAGAACAGACCGAAGGTCATGATGTAGAGGATGGTCATGTACCAGGTGTTGGGGTTGGAGAAGATGTCCAGCTGCTGCTTGAGGTTGGCCTTGACGGGCACGTCACGCAGCCAGATGAAGGCGAGGATCGCCGCGAGGATGCACCACGGAACGAAGAAGATCGCTGCGTTGTAGACCCAGATGCTCTCACCGACGTGGTCGCCGGCGACCTGCTGCTGGGGCGCCAGCCAGGTCAGACCGAAAAGACCAAAGCCCATCAACACAGGACCAACAAGCAGAATGACGGACATGCCGAGGTTACCGATGCCGCCCTGCAGGCCGAGGGCCGTACCGGCGAGGCGCTTGGGGAAGAAGTAGCCGGTGGAGGGCATGTAGCCGGAGAACGCGCCGCCGCCGATTCCACACATGAAGGCGAGGGTCAGCAGGACCCAGTAGGGGGTCGTGTTGTCCTGGACCGCGAAGAACCAGCCGAGCATCGGAATGATGCACAGCAGGGAGGTGATGCCCACGAGCTTGCGTGTGCCGATGAGCGGGGGCAGGAACATGTAGATGAGGCGCAGGATGCCGGCGGCCAGACCCGGAAGGGCGGTCAGCCAGTAGAGCTGAGACTTATCCAGGTTGAAGCCGAGAAGCGTCAGCTTGGGCGCGATCGCGCTGGGCAGGAACCACACGCAGAAGGCCAGGATCAGCGAGTAGGTCGTGATCC
>ERZ1674236.116-NODE-116-length-21459-cov-7.259671_pt1 | contig 21459 bp, 18 predicted proteins | sample MGYA00581210_ERZ1674236 | MGnify/ENA primary metagenome ERZ1674236 (study PRJEB41354, sample SAMEA4873328) | human saliva metagenome | biome: human-associated habitat [ENVO:00009003]; feature: mouth environment [ENVO:08000002]; material: saliva material...
GCGCGCGCCCGGCCAATCAGCCGGGCGCGCGCCCTTCCCACCAACCGCCACGAGGGCGGTAGCCTCACTTGATGAAGCCGAGCGCCTTGACGGCGTCGTACTCTTCCTGGAGGGCCTTGATGTTGTGGTCGATTCCGGCGCGGGTCGCGTCGGAGATCTCGAGGCCGTCGACGACCTGCCACTCGCCACCATCGGAGGTGACGGGGAAGCCGAAGTTCAGGCCGGCGGGGACGCCGTAGTGCGTGCCGTCGGACATGACACCGGCGGTGACCCACTCGCCCTCGGGGGTACCGTGGATCCAGGAGTACATGTGATCGATCGCAGCGTTCGCAGCGGAGGCGGCGGAGGAGGCGCCACGCGCCTCGATGATGGCGGCACCGCGCTTGGCGACGGTGGGACGGTAGTAGCTGGACAGCCACTCTTCGTCCACGAGCTCGATCGCGGGCTTGCCAGCAACCTTCGCGAAGGAGACGTCCGGGTACTGGTCGGCCGAGTGGTTACCCCACACGACGACGTCCTTGATGTCGGCGTTTGCGGCGCCGGTCTTGTGGGCGAGCTGCGCGACCGCACGGTTGTGGTCGAGGCGCATCATCGCGGTGAAGCGCGACGCGGGGACGTCCGGCGCAGCGTTCTGGGCGATGGTGGCGTTGGTGTTCGCGGGGTTGCCCACGACGAGGACGCGCACGTCGTCGGCGGCGCCGTCGTTGATGGCCTTGCCCTGGGGGCCGAAGATGCCCGCGTTGGCCTCGAGCAGGTCGGCGCGCTCCATGCCTGCGCGGCGCGGCATGGCGCCCACCAGGTACGCGACGTTGGTGCCCTGGAACGCGCGGTTCACGTCGTCGAAGATCTCAACGCCGACCAGGGTCGGGAACGCACAGTCGTCGAGTTCCATCGCGGTGCCCTCGGCTGCCTTCACGGCCTGCGGGATCTCCAGCAGGTGCAGCTTGACGGGCACGTCCGGGCCGAACAGCTGGCCGGAAGCAATGCGGAACAGGAGGGCGTAGCCGATGTTGCCGGCTGCGCCCGTGACGGTGACGATACGAGGTTCTGCCATGATGTGGCGCTCCTTTACAGTTCCTGTGGGCGTGTGCCCTTCAGTCGCGGTGTTCCCCGCGCTCTGTCCTCTAGGATACGTCGTCCGTCACAGTGGAACCCGGGCACCCAGTCCCAAGACCATCCAGCCTGGCAGTGATCTATGACATACCGAGCGGTTGGGCCTCTCCTCACGGAGCCCATTCGGGGCGTACAGTAGGAGCATGCTCAACAACCGCCCCAGCCCCTCCCCCAGCGCCGGTTACGCGCAAGAATCGACCCCCGCCTCGTCCCACATCGACGAGGCCGTGGCCCACTCCCAGGACCACGCGCACTCCGAGGGCGGCGGGCACTCCGAGGGCGGCGGGCACGGCGGCCACTCCCACGATCATTCCCACGCGGGGGCCTCGACCAAGCGCCTCGGGTGGGCGCTCACGGTCACGGGTGCCGTCGTTGTCGCCGAGCTGGTCGGCGCTTTCTGGTCCGGATCCCTGTCGCTGGCGGCGGACGCCGGGCACATGGTCGTGGACGCCTCCGGCCTCGTCATCGCACTGATCGCCGCGCACCTGACACGGCTCCCACGGGATGACAAGCGCACGTGGGGGTGGGCGCGCTCCGAGGTCCTGGCCGCCGCCCTACAGGCCGGCATGCTGCTGATCATTTGCGCGATCGTCGCGTGGGAGGGCGCGTGGCGACTACTTTCTCCGCCCGAGGTCGAGGCCGGACCGATGCTCCTCGTCGGCATCATCGGCTTAGCCTCCAACGTCGTGTCGCTGGCGATCCTCGCGGGCGGGCGCGACGCGAACCTCAACATGAAGGCAGCATTCCTGGAAGTCGCGAACGATGCCCTAGGTTCGGTCGCTGTCATCGTCGCTGCGGGTGCCGAGTGGGCCTTCGGGTGGACCCGCGCCGACGCGATCGCTTCACTCCTTATTGCAGCGCTCATGGCACCGCGCGCACTCACCCTCCTGCGCCGCTCTGTCGCAATCCTTATGGAGCAGGCGCCAGCGAACGTGGACGTCACTGAGCTGCGCGCGCACATGCTGAACGTCGACGGCGTGCTCAACGTGCACGACCTACACGTCGCTGCCGTCTCGTCTCACCTGGTGACCGTCACGGCGCACGTGACCGTGTCGGAACACGCCGACGGGCCAAGCCGGGACAGAATTGTCCACCAGCTGGGCGAATGCGCGTGCCACCACTTCCCCATCGCGCACTCCACGTTCCAGCTCGAATGCGCGCAGCACGCGAGCCACGAGCACATTGAGCACTAAGCGACACTTCACCTCCATACACAAACGGTGAGGCGGCGGGAGCTTCACGCTCCCACCGCCTCACCGCAGGCGCAACCATAGGCCGCACCTTAAGGGTTTGAAGGCTCTTCATAATTGAGGGTGTAGTTGGGGTCTGAATCCTTCTGTTTCGAGGAGGCAGCGGGTGATGTAGTTGGTGAGGTTTCGCAAGCCCGAGTGCGGATCCGCGTAGGTGTTCGAGACGTCCGTTGATCGCTTCGGTAGGACCGTTGCTGGTGTGTGGATGATCGAAGTAAGCCAGGATGTCCCGGGATCGGCGTTTGAGCGTTCTTCCCAGTGTGATGATTTCCGTGAGGGAGCTAGGGACACCCGCGTTGCTGAGACGGTCTATTTCGGCTTGCATCAGGGCCTTACCGCGGATTTTATTGGGATCGCGGTAGGCGCCAGGTGATGTTCTGGTAGACGCTCCAGGTGACTTCGAGGGCGACGTGGCAATCGCTGGCGAACAGGTCAAGGATCCGATGTTGTTGGCGCGGGGTGAGCAGGCAGGATCTGGTGTGTAACATCCTGCGGGCCTTGCACAGGGGATCGGTGGCACGCCCACGCCAGTGGTGGAGTTCTTGCTGGATGCGCCTGCGACACTCATCGAGAGCATCACCGGCAAGGCGTACGACGTGGAAGGGGTCCATGACTGTGGTTGCGTCTGGGAGTTCTTCAGCGGCTGCGCTCTTATATCCGGTGAATTCATCCATCGCTACGACCTCGATGTTCGCGCGCCACGTGTCGGGCTGGGAAGAGAGCCAGGTTTTGAAGACCTGCTTGGAGCGGCCTGGGACCATATCCAGGAGCCGGGAGGGACCACGACGGTCTCGTATAGGAGTCAAGTCCAAGATGACGGTGACGTATTTGTCGCCGTAAGGGGTGTGGCGCCACACGTGCTCATCAACACCGATGACGCACACTCCCTCGAAACGATCAGGATCACCTGTGAGTATGCGCTGGCCTTCACCTAAGATCGCGGTATTAGCAGTGTTCCCTGACACGGCCAATACGTCGGCGATGCGCGCCACCGTCAGATGGTGGACCACCAGGCCCACCAGCGCCCAGCGCACCGCTGCGCGCGAGAGCTTCGCGCGCGGATCGGCTGCTGCACTCATGTTTTGACGCCACACGTGAGCACACGTCTGGCAACGGTAGCGGCGCACGCTCACGTGCAACATGGTGGGGTGCCACCCGTAGGGCACGTGAGCCAAGCGCCTGATCACCGTATCGCGTACGACACCCTCGCGCCCACACTGTCGGCACCACCGATCCTCACCCACTACCTTGCAGGCCAAGACGGTCCGATCGCCTCCTACACGCTGACCCATCACTTCCAGTCCTAGGTCATCCAAGCCTGTGAAGGCGCTCAGGTCAGGGCGACCAAAGGTAGCATTGGACATGTCGAGGTCTTTCGGATGGACGGAGTAGGAACCCCCATCATCGGAAGACCTCGACCCCTACCCGGCCACGACACACCGAACCCCGCATACCACCCCCACACCCCCAATTATGAAGAGCCGACAATGGACCACCAGACGGCACGAGACAAACTATCCCTACGCAGCCCACGACAGCTTCGCCAGTTACGATCGCCAGCACCACAAACCGCTACCGCCCCACAGATCTTGCTAACACGCGATGACCCGAGCACGCTCGACTCTGCGCAACCGCATGTTCCTCAGTCGCGCTCACCCGACGTCCGCACGCAGTTCGCCGCCCACAGGCCTGTCAAGGCCGCCGAGTCCGACCACGGGAAGGCCAGGTAGTCGCCCGCCAGAATCACCGGCCCCCTACGCTCGGCGCGATAGCGTCGAACCCGACTGGCTCGCCCAACCCTGCAGGTCGGCATCGCGTGAGGGATCCTGACGACGCGGCTCGCTTCCAGATCAACGGCGTCTCCCACAGTTGGCGCGAGCTCGCACACCGCCGCGACCGCCCGAGCGGTCACCTCAGTGTCGGACTCCCCCGTGACCATCGAGCGCTGCGCAGCCTCTCCGTCAAACATGACGGTGACGGCATCCGCGCCCGGCGCCGCATGCCCCGCGCGGCTCGCCACACACAGCGCGGCAATGGGACCAGCCTGGCTCGGCGACGCCAGCAAACCGTATGCACCGCCCAACTCGCGTTCGCGCAGGCGACGACGGCACGCGAGGACAACCAGGAGCCCCGAGCTGTAGGGTGTCGACACGAGCTGAGCTTCAAGCGGGGAGGGATCCACGAGGAGCGAAGCGGCCACGGGTCCGGGAACAGCCAGGACAATTCGATCCCCCTCGACCACAGTTCCGTTAGCGAGCACCAAAGCGCCGCCGGTCCCGTCACGTTCGACACGCACGACAGGAGCCTCGTAGTGGATCGACAGTCCCGCGGCCAACGCCCGAGGTATCGCCTCGAGCCCGGGATCTGCGGTGAGCGTCGTGAAGGGGCGCGAGCCGTAGGACACCATGGCCAGCGCCGCCGACGCCGACGTCTGCGCAAGGTCCTGAAAGTAGTATCCCCGAAACGACGAGCCGATGACAGCGTCCGTGAAGGCCCGCCCAAAGCGCCCGGAGCACCACGCATCGGCGGGCACGTCAATGTCTGCCCACTGGGCCGGGTCAGCCGGATTGGCCTTCGCCAGGCGCGGAAACTGGCGGGCCAGCTGCCAGCCCGCCCGGGCGGCTTCGCGCCAGCCCATCACGCCCGCTCGCACCATCGCGAATCCGTTGGGGACGTAGGTCACAGCCTGCGAGTCGACGATGATTCCTGCACGCGCACGAATCGGGCGGAGCGCGACGCCGAGGCGCTCGGCCATGCGCGGGATGACACGGTAGGTGGAGGACAGAAAGTTAGCGCCGACCTCGACCCGACAATCGGCGACCGTTGCGGTCTCCATGCGTCCGCCCGCGCGCCCGCTCGCCTCGTAGACCTCAACGTCCAGGCCCCACCCGGCCAGCGCATCCGCGCACGCGAGTCCCAAAATCCCAGCGCCGACGATCAAGGTTTTCATGACGCCATACTAGCGACTCGCGCGAGCGTTCCGTGAACGATCGGCGTCGATCAGAGGGGGGATCGCGAGTGCGCCGAGTCCGCGACCGACGGCCCGCGACTCTCGCGCCCTTGACAGCGACGTCGGGTCACAGTGTTCGATGGTGCCCATGAGAGTGAAAGTGATAGCCGACCTGGCGGGGACCACGACCCGGACGGTGCGCTACTACCACCGCCTGGGCCTGCTCCCCGTGCCCCCACTCGTCGCGGGGCGCCGCGACTACGGCATCGAGCACCTAGCGCGCCTGCTGCGCATACGGTGGCTGGCCGAGTCCGGGATCCCCCTAGCGAAGATCGCCCAGATGCTGCCCGAGGAACCCGCCCAGGGGCGCAGCGCCGTCGAGGCGGACCTGCTCGCCACGCGGGCGCAGATCGACGCCCGCATCGAGGTCCTGCACCACCAGCGCGCCCGCATCGATGAGCTCGTGGCCAGGGTGCGCTCCGGCGAGGCGCTCTCGCCCCTGCCCATCGTCCTGGAGCGCTTCTACGATCACCTCGAGGACCTCGTCGAGGACCCGGCCACGCTGCCCATCATCCACACGGACCGGCGCATGGTCCTGGCGCTGGCGATCTCAGGCCTCATCCCGGCCTCGCTGAGCCCGTTCATTGAGGGGTTCAGCGACGAGGACCGCCGCGCGGTGGTCCGCATGCTCACCACGTTCGCCACACTCGACCGCAGCCGCTACCCCGGCGCCTACGGCGACGAGGAGAGGGAGCGCGTCATCGAGGAGCTTGAGGAGGCCGAGTGGGCCGTCCTCGAGCGCAACAGGGCCACCGCCCTCGCGTTGCTGCGCGACCTGCCCAGCGGCGGGCCCGGGCACCTGTTGTGGAAGCGGGTGGCCCTGCTCTCCACGATCGGCTACCCCGAGCCCGACCAGAGGCGCGTCATTAGCGACCTGGTTCGCCGCTTGCAGGCGGACCCGGAGTTCGGGCCCGTGCTCGAAGAGAAAACAGGAAAGGACTGGAACATTGTCTAATCTCATCGAGGCCGAGGGCCTCATCAAGAGTATCGGGAGGGTCAAGGCCCTGGACGGCCTCGACCTGGGGGTCGGGCAGGGCCAGATCCACGGATTCCTGGGCCCCAACGGCGCGGGGAAGTCCACGACAATCCGCGTACTGCTGGGCATGTACCACACCGACGGCGGCCGTGCCCGGGTCCTGGGGATGGACCCCGCCCGCGAAGCATCCACCATCAACCGCCGCCTCGCCTACGTGCCCGGCTCGGTGAGCCTGTGGCCAACCCTCACCGGCGGGCAGGTGCTGGACACCCTTGCCGGACTGCGCGGCTCGCGCGACCGGGCACGCGAGGATCAGCTGATCGAGCGCTTCGACCTGGATCCCACCAAGCGAGTGCGCACCTACTCCAAGGGCAACGCCCAGAAGGTGGCACTCGTTGCGGCCCTGTCAGCCCCCGTCAAGCTCCTCATCCTTGACGAACCGACCTCGGGGCTGGACCCCCTCATGGAGCGGGTCTTCACAGACGTGGTCCGCGAGGCCGCCGACGGGGGCACCACCGTCCTGCTGTCCAGCCACATCCTGGCCGAGGTGCAGGACCTGTGCTCGCACGTGACGATCATCAAGGACGGGCGCACCGTGGAGAGCGGCGACCTGTCGCGCCTGCGTTCCCTGGCAAAGACCGCCATCCGCATCGGCGTCGGCGAATCGGACGCGCGCCGCCCCCGCCTCGTCGAGACCCTGGCTGGGCTCGGCGCCCCCGTCCGCCCCACCGGCACCCGCGTGGAGACCCGCGTCCCCTCCTCCCTGGTGCCCGGGGTCCTGAGCGTGGTCGCGGAACTGGGCGCGGACGACGTCCAGGTGGAGCCCGCCAGCCTGGAGGACCTGTTCATGAGCCACTACTCGGGGAACCAGGGGGCACGGTCATGAGCGCGTTCACGGGACTGCGGCGGTGCCTGGGGCTGGCGACGCGCCGCTACAGGTGGCAGGCGCTCGCGTGGATGGTGCCGCTGTGGCTGTTCCTGCTGGGCCATCCGATCGCCCTGCAGCGCACCTACCCCTCCTTCGAGGAGCGCACCGCACTCCTCACCCAGATGCGCGACGCGCCCGGCGTGCGCCTGCTCTTCGGGCCCCTCCCCGCCACCGGCGGCGTGGGAGAGTTCGCCAGTTGGGAGGACGGCGGGTACCTGCTGTGGTTCGTGGCGATCATGGCGATCATGCTCACGACCGCGCTGGCCAGGCGAGACGAGCAGGACGGGCACGTCGAGGTCGTCCTCGGGGCGGGCGCCGGCCGCTGGGTGCCCTTCGCCTCGGCGACCGCGTGGGCGCTGGGCGCGATGGCGCTCACGGGCACGGGTCTGGCGGTCTCGCTGATCGGGGTGGATGCCGTCGTGGGCGAGACGCCCCTACGGGGGGCGCTCGTGTTCGGGGGCGTGGCCATCGCCCAGGGATGGGCTTTCGCCGGGATCGCCCTGGTGGCCTCGCAGTTGGTGCGGGACACCTCAGCCGCTCGGGGACTGAGTTTCACAGTGTTCTGGGCAGCCTTCGCCGTCCGCGTCCTGGCCGACGAGACGGGGGCCGCGTGGCTGCGGTGGCTGAGTCCCCTGGCCTGGCGGGATGTCGCCGAGCCCTTCGGGGCGGAGCGCGTATGGGTACTCGCCGTCTTTGCGCTCGTGGTCGCCGCTCTGGTGGCACTGGCAGCACTGCTTCACTCCCGCCGGGAGCTGCTGGGGGCGGTGTTGGCCGACCGCTCGGTGTCCGCCAGGCGGTGGCGCGTGCGCAGCCCGCTGGGCCTGACCGCGCGCCTGGGCGTTCGGCGCCTGGCGGCCTGGGCCTTCGCACTGGCGCTCGCGGGGGCGCTCTTCGGCGCGATGTCGGGCGGGTTGTCCGACCTGATCGCCAACAACCCGGCGAGCGCCGCCTACGTCGACAAGATGGCCCCCGAGATGCGGCCCGTCGTCCAGTACACCACGTTGCTCGCGGTCGTGATGGTGGCCCTCGTGGACACTGCGGTCGTCCAGCGGGTGCTCGGCCTGGCTGCGTCGGAGGAGAGGGGGCTGTCCGAGGCGGTGCTGGCCTGCGGGGTCCCGCGCACGCGCACGCTCGTGGCGGCGGTGGCCGACGCCATCGGCGCCGGGGTGGTCCTGCTCCTCGTGTCCGGGGCAGCGCTGGCGGCGGCGACGGCCACCCAGGTGAGCGAGGACCACGCTGCCGGTCGCGCGCTCGTCTCCACGCTCACCCAGCTACCGGGGGTCGTGGCGGCGGCGGGCATCGCCGTGTTCCTGGTGGGAGCTGCGCCCCGGTGGCGGTCCCTGGCGTGGGCGGTCATCGCGTGGAGTTCCTTCGCGCGTCTCTTCGGGGGCCTCATCGACATGCCGGCGTGGGCACAGGACCTGTCCGTCCTCGGGCACGTGGCCGACCCGTGGGGGACGACCCACTGGCTCCCCTTGGCCGTCCAGCTCGGCGTGGGCATCGCGTGCTGCGCTGGCGGCCTCATCGCCTATCGCGTGCGCGACATTCCCGCGTGAGCTCATGTCCCGCCCGTCGCTCGCTCACGAGGCCTGCGCGGCCCCGCGGGCGAGCGGCGCCGTGGTGGACACGTAGATTCGCCTGACCGCCAGTGCGAGGATGACGGTGACGATCAGCGCCCACCCCTGCGCCACGAACACGCTCACCGCCCCGTTCTGATACAAGGCCGCCCCAGCGTCCGCGAGGGCGTGGGCAAGGATCGCCCCGAGGATCCACCAGCGGCGGATCCGCCCCGTGAACGCCATCCAGACCAGGACCGACAGGGTGATGTGCAAGACGATGGCGATGGCGCGCTCGCCGATGCCCAGCAGGTAGAGCGGCGCGGGGGTATTGATGAGTGAGTCGAGCTGGTGGGCGACGGTGTCGCGCTGGGCGTCGGGCAAGCCTGCGAGGAATGCCTCGCTCTCCCCCGCGTTGATGATGCTCACCGAGGTCACGAGGCTGGAGACCATCCCCACTCCGACGAGCAGCATTGCCTCGATGCCTCCGTGTCCAATGCCCGCCCCGAGGGCGCGCCCGACGTCGTCGGGGCGCCGATCGCTTGCTCGCAGCACGGCGAAGCCACACACCCGCCCGAGCTCCTCGAACACTCCGGCCGCGAGCGCCCCGTAGAGGGTGTAGAGGGCGGGGTTACTGCGCAGGCTTGGGACGGCCGCGAATACAAGCGAGTGCGTTCCCCCTTCGAGGAGGAGAGCAAACACGACGAACACGAGCGCGCCGACGGCGGCGGACCACAGGGAAAAACGCCATCTGCGCCGAGCGGCGACGAGGATGACGATCGGCAGGACGAGCGTGGCCAGAGCACTCACGCCCATGGATACCAGGGAAGCTGTTGAAACCACGGAAACCTCGATTCGTTGGTCGGGGAAGGACGCCGACGAGCGCCCGTAGGGTTGAGGCTACTCCCACTCCTCCTCCCACCCGTACCACATCCTTGTTTGTTGGCCGGCCGGAGACCTACCATCTGTTGTACCCATCCCAACGGTGATGAAGGAGATTTTGGCGATGAAGCCCCTCTCGGCCGCCACCGCGGCGTGCCTCCCCCTTGCCCTGTGCCTGCTACCGGCCTTCCCTGCTCTTGCTGACGCCGCACCGCCGCCGACAACCGATGCCCTCACGGTGGCCACGTTCAACGCGAGCCTCAACCGAGACTCTCCGGGTCAGCTTCTCGACGACCTCGCCACGCCGGGCAACACCCAGGCGTCCAACGTCGCAGAGACCATTCAACGCGTGAATCCGGACATCATTTTGATCAACGAGTTCGACTACGACGCGAATGGGGCGGCTGTTGACCTCTTTCGCACGAACTATCTCGAAGTCCCGCACAACGGCGCCCAGCCCGTCGCCTACCCTTACTCGTGGGCGGGTTCGGTGAACACGGGAGTCCCCAGCGGCTTCGACCTGGACGGGGACGGAAGCACCTCGGGCCCCTCCGACGCCTGGGGCTTCGGCAAGTTCCCGGGCCAATACGGCTTCGTCGTCTACTCCAAGTACCCGATCAAGAACGACCAGGTTCGTTCCTTCCAACACTTCTTGTGGAAGGACATGCCGGGCGCCCTTCTGCCCACCACGAGCGACGGCACCGGTTGGTACTCCGATGAGGTTCTTCAGCATTTCCCCCTGTCGTCCAAGACGCACGTGGACCTGCCGGTCGATGTTGACGGGACGACGATCCACGTGCTGGCCGCACACCCGACCCCGCCGTCATTCGACGGAGCCGAGCAGCGTAACAAGAAGCGAAACTTCGACGAAATCCGACTGTGGGCCGACTACGTGGCGAACCGAGCCGACTACCTCTACGACGACAACGGAGTGAGGGGTGGCCTGCCCTCGGACGCCAACTTCGTGATTCTCGGGGACTACAACTCGGACCCCCTCGACGGGGACTCGTACCCGGGGGCCATCGATCAGCTGCTGACCAGCTCCCGGATCGTGGACACGGCACCGACCTCGCTGGGAGGAGAGCGCGAAGCGGAGCTTCAGGGAGGCGCAAACCTGACGCACAGGACGGAGCCCAAGTACGATACCGGCGACTTTAACGACACTCCACGGCCGGGGAACCTGCGCATTGACTACGTCCTGCCAAACACCGGGACCCAGGTCGAGGACGCGGGGGTGTTCTGGCCGACGCGCGAGGACGAGGCTTTCCGTTTGACCGGTCTGTATCCGTTTCCGACCTCGGACCACCGCTTGGTGTGGTCCAAGCTGCGTTTTCCGCGCTCTTTTGCACCGAGTGAGCCGAGCCCGAGCGCGAGCCACCCCGAGACGCCTCCCCCTTCGGGCGAGGGGCCCAGGCTCGCGAACTCGGGGGCACACTCGGGTCTTCTTGGCCTCGTCGTGGCTGCGGGAGTAGGAGGGGCCCTTCTCCTGGCCAGGCACCGTGCCTACCTGAGAAGCCGGGCATAGTCTGCACTTGCTGACGCCTTGGGACAACGGTTAGCGCCCCAAGGCGTCAGCTGCATGCCCAGAGAGCTCACACAACCGCATTGAGCATGGCCTAGATCATAATTCAATACTCACACGAGAATCTCTCCGAGGCGGATAATACATGCATACATGTTTTGCATGCTATATCTGACATAACGGAGAGGACGCGCACATGACACCACGCAACCCCGCGCACTACGGACCCGGAGGTCGCGGATTCTTCGGAACCGTCACCGTGGGAACTCGAGGACAGGTCTCTATCCCCGCCCAGGCTCGCAAGTCCCTCGGACTCGAACCGGGCGACCAGCTGGTCGTCCTCACCGACCCTGCCCAAGGCCTCGCCCTCATCCCACTATCGGTTCTCGTCTCCCAACACGCGGACACGAACCCCATCGCGACTCTCGTACGCAACACCATGGCGGGCACCACGCCCCCCGAGGCGGACAGCGGCCCCGCAGACGCAGCCCCCGCCTCGTGACACCTGTCAACAGCATCTTCAGGAGAAGTCATGACAACCCCAGCTATCCGCGCGACGGATGTCACCAAGCGCTACGGCGACCTCACCGCCGTAAACGGCGTATCACTGGAGGTCCACCCCGGCGAGATCTTCGGAATCATCGGCCCCAACGGGGCAGGCAAGACGACGTTCATGGAATGCCTTGAGGGCCTACGCCGCCCCACGAGCGGCACCATCGACGTCCTGGGTGAGGATCCCTCCCGCCCCTCCGCACGATGGCGAGAAAGGATCGGCGTCCAGCTACAGACAGCGGCCCTGCCCCCCAAGATCACCGTCAACGAGGCGATGGCACTCTTCGCCTCCATGTACTCCGACCCCGCCGACCCGACACAACTCCTTCACGAACTCGGCATCGCAGCCAAGGGGCGTTCCTACGTGGACAAGCTCTCGGGCGGACAGCGCCAACGAGTATTCATCGCTCTCGCCCTCTTGGGCAAGCCCGACGTCGTGTTCCTCGACGAGCTGACCACAGCCCTCGACCCGCAGGCACGACTGGCCATGTGGGATGTCGTGCGCTCCATCCGACAGGGCGGAGCCACCGTGGTCATGACCACCCACTACATGGAGGAGGCCGAGGCCCTGTGCGACCGCGTCGCCGTCATCGATGCCGGCCGCCTCATCGCACTCGACACGGTGCCCGGCCTCATCGCCTCCATCGCGAAGGGCACGAAGGTGCAGCTGCGCACCTCCCAGCAGCTCAGCCGCGGCATCATCGACGAGATCGACGGCATCAGCGACGTGACGATCGCCGGGACCTCCGTCTCGATGCTGTGGTCGGGCAGCGGCATCCCCCAGGCTGCCATCGCAGCCATCGAGGCCACGGGCCTCACCGTGACAGACATCCGTACCAGCTCCCCCGGCCTCGAGGACGTGTTCCTCGCACTCACCGGCCGCAACATGCGTCAGGAGGCGTGAGCCATGCGCACCTTCATTCAACTGTGCCGCGTCACCGCGATGCGTGCACTGCGAGAACCCGTCACCGTCATCTTCGCGGTTCTGTTCGCCCCCGCCTTCATCGGGTGCATGGGCCTCATCTTCGGCAACAACCCGGTACCCGAGTTCGGAGGAAAAGGATTCCTCGAGGCAAACTTCACCGCGTTCCCCGGGATCGTCATCGCGATCAGCGCGCTCATCATCGTCCCCGTCGACCTCGTGACCCAGCGGGGGGCCGGCGTACTGCGCCGCTTTCGCGCCACCCCACTCAACCCGGCCCTCTACCTGGCCGCCGACGTTGTCTCCCGTTTGACGCTCGGCCTCGTGTCCTTCGCCGCCATGTACGCCATCGCCGTACTCGGCTTCGGGGTACGCCCCGCATCAGCCGGAGCCTTCATCTCCACACTCGCGGCTACTATGCTCGGTCTAGCGGCTTTCCTGGCAGCGGGCTACCTCATCGCCGGGCGGTTCCGCAACGTCGGTGCGGCTCAGGGGCTAGGAAACATCCTCATGTACCCACTCATCTTCACCTCGGGCGCGGCGGTTCCCCTGGCGATGCTCCCTCCCAGTATCCTCTCCGTCGCGAAGTACTCGCCGATGACGCAACTCACCTATCTCACACGAGGCCTGTGGGAGGGCGAGGGATGGGGCGAGCACTGGATAGCCGCTCTCATTCTCCTTGTGTTCGGCACCGTCTGTGCCGCCGCAGCGGCGCGTTTCTTCCGCTGGGACTAACGCATGGGTTCTCAGTCGCACCGAGGCAACGCGAGGGGCACCGACCCGGCCGCTCAACCGGAAGTCCGAGCGAGCGGCTGGGCACGCGCAGCCTGCTGGACAGCCTTCATCAGCGCCCTCCTACCGGTGGCATGGAGGATCGCGATGCTCTGCGGGGCCGACCTCGGTTTCTCCCAGGCAGATTTCTTCAGGTCCAACGCCTCGGCCATCGCCTACGTCCTGGGCCTCGAGGCCATCCAAGCCCTCGCTGGACCCCCGCGGACGGCATGAACGGCTGGCAGGTGGCCATCCTGGTCGCGGCCTACGCCCCGATGCTGCTCCTGTGGGCTCCCGCCCTCACGATCGGCCTGATCGGCTACTGGCGTCGGCGCGCAACCCGATAACACAGAGGGGGCCGTGCCAGAAGCGGCACGGCCCCCCGAGTATCGCTCAGGCGAGACTACTTCGTGCGATTCGCACGGTAGTACTCGATGAGAGCTCGAGTCGACTGATCCTGCGCATCCGCACGCACTTCCATCACGCACACTCCGCGACAGGTCAACAAGTGACACGACAACATAAAGCCCCTGAATGACGGTCTACAGCAGCTTGTCAACCAATGATTGCGGGCCTAGACTGAGACAGTATGACGGACAGCATACCCGCCCCTGCGTTAGTGCATGAACTCGCCGCCCCCTCCCCAACGGTGCTCGATATCTACGTCGTCTGGCATCCTCACGACCGGGCTGGTAAAGCCGTATTCGACGAGCTGGTCACCCACTACCACTCGGAGCGTTTCTCGGGACTAGCTGGCAGCGCAATTGAGGTTTTCTCTCGGTCTTTGCCCCTGACCCCCGAGAACGAGACCCCCTGTCCCATTGTGACGCGCGACGGACAAGTCGGTAACGGGATCGACAGCACAGACATTTCTGACCGGCGCACGCCAGCCAACACCGCCTCTCCATTCACGGTCATCATTCCAGTCATCGGCCGCCACATGATCAGCGCGGCACACGACAACAACAGCGACTGGGCTTCGTACCTGAAGAGTCTGTGCACGGTTCGCGACAACGCATTAGCATCTCACTCGCCCAGTCTCCTCGTTTTCCCAATCATCGACACAAAGGGGCTCAATACGTCCGTAGGCGTCATCAGCTCCCTCACGAGTCGGCAGGGCCTGGTCCTTAATGACAACGCCTACGCTCCGCGGGCACTGACTCGCGATATCGGACAAGCCATCATCCAACGTCTTCTCTGGAAGCAGGCGGGAATGCTGTCCCCATCAGAAAGTCCACGCCTCCGAGTATTCATCTCGCATGCCCGTGGCGACATCCCCGCTACTGACCTCACGGGCACCACTCCACGAGGCGCCGTCGCGAAGGTGAAGGCACTCGCCGAACAGACTCGCCTGGACACTTTTTTCGACGTGTACGACATTCAAGCGGACAGTGAGTGGGATTCCTCAATACGCGAACGAGCCCGTACGAGTGCGCTCCTCATGGTGCGCACGGATAGCTACTCGAGCCGCGAGTGGACACAATGGGAAGTGTTTGAGGCAAAACAAGCGGGCATGCCCATCGTCTGCCTCTCAGCGCTCAGCGCCGGAGAGTCGCGCGGGTCTTTCCTGCTCGATCACGTCCCGACCGTCGCATATCCGCAGATTATTGAAGGGCAGAACCCCACAGAGGGAAATCAGACAGCAGATGCTACTGACAACGCCATCATCTCTGCTCTGAATCGTCTCGTTGATGAGGCCCTCAAATTTGCTCTGTGGCGTTGCCAGGACATCCCCGCACGGGTGTACACCGCCACCGCAAGTCCCACAGAGTCCACATCAGTGAATCACCCCGGCTTCGATAGTGCGCCACCCTCCCCGCCCGAGCCCACCATCCTGCTGAAATTCATCCAGGAGCACCGGCAGAAGTTTCCCGACGATAACCACCTGTGGCTCATCCACCCCGATCCGCCTTTGCTTCCTGCAGAGCAAGATTTCATGGTCACCCTCTGCGAACAGGCAGGATATGAGAAGGGGCAGGTACATTTGTTGACACCGCGCTCATTCTTCGCTGCAGGTGGCACTTTCGGAGACGACGAGCCCGAGTTAACAACCTCAATTCTGTCGCAAGATCGCCCGCTCACCGGTCACAAGCTTGGAATCTCCATGGCAGTGTCTGAAGATCTGGACCGCATCGGCCTTGCCCCCAAGCATCTTGAGAGTGTGGTCGCTGAGGTAGCACAAATGATGCTGATTGGTGGGGGAAGCATCCTCTACGCCGGAGCTCCGGGGACACATGTTCCCGACTTAACAAGCGCAATCATGGACACAGTCGCAAGCTACACCACGTCCGTGAAGGCCTACGTGCGCCAAAGCCGCACTTCAGCGCAGGAAGAACCCCTCCATCAGGAACAGATGTTTAGTCTCACCGTCCCGCATGTCGTTCTGCGAGACACGGCCTCCATCGAGAGACTCGACCGCGCAGCCAATCATTTCGCTCCATACGCATCGATCAGCGTCCTCGACAAGAATGGCGACAGAATCGATGATCTTAGTAGCCTGCACCCCTGGGAAGGGACAGCAGAAGACACCGCGCGCGCACTTACGAGTGTCCGGGAGGCTCTCCCCCATTTCTGTAGCGCTCGCTTGCTAATCGGAGGAAAGACACTACGACATTCACGAGAAAACACTAACGGATACATCGGCGAATACCCGGGAATCATCGAGGAAGCACTGTATACGGTTCAGGCAAGCCAGCCACTGTTTGTCGCAGGAGGATTCGGTGGTGCCGCTGCTCTCCTGGCACGCGAACTCGGCCTCGGGCTCGATCTACCAGTTCCGGACGCAGCCCTGACGGAGATGAGACAGTGCACGAGCTATCGGAACGCAATGAAGGAGATCAAAGCGAAGTTTGATCAGTCACGCACCGGGCTGTCCGAGGATGACCTACGGCTCCTCGCAACCACGCAGCGAGCATCCGAGCTTGGCACCTTGCTCGCAAAGGGGCTCGCTTCGTCACCTGCGCACTGCCACAACGCGGACCACTGACACCGTCGGGAGAGAACATGCAAGCGTTCCTGAGCTACCACGAAGACGAACAAGGCGACGCCTACGCGTCGGCTCTTCAAGGCGAACTGAGAATCCTGGGCATCGACGCAACCATGGCCAGACACTCAATCCGCCCAGGTGCAGATTGGGCATTGACGATCCGCGAACACCTTGAAGCTAGTTCTGCTCTCCTATGCATCGGCACGACTGGCTACACGAAGAGCGCGTGGTGCCAACAGGAGATTGGATGGGCAATCGGACGGAATCTACCGGTCCTGTGGATACGGTATGACGGCGAGGAAAGATCCGTTGGCTTCCTCGCGGCCCGGCAGGACCTCGAGGTTCTCGACACCGAATCCTCAGAACGGACTGCACAGATGGTGGCTTCTTGGCTGTTATCTGAGAATCAGACACGGGAAGAAACGAAGACATCGCTTCTTGATGCGTTGGTGCATTCCTCCTCGTTCCGAAACACGCGATGCATTGCCAACGTCATCGCGTCTCTCGGTGCGCTCAGCGATGAGGAGTGGTGCCGAATCGAACAAGCCTCTGCGGAAAATCCCCAAGTCGCTAATGCTATGCATTACAAAATCCCCGTAGTGACCTGGTTGAGAAAGAAACTACGCGCGTCGACATAGCATCACGGATACTTTACTAAGTTCGCGCCGTTTCTCTTTTCCCCAAATACTCGTCGGGGGGCCGTGCCACACACGGCACGGCCCCCCGAGTATCGCTCAGGCGAGACTACTTCGTGCGATTCTCGCGGTAGTACTCAATGAGAGCGCGGGTGGACTGATCCTGCGCGTCCAAGGCCTCGGACGAACCCTCGATGGCGGGGAGGATCTGCTTGGCCAGGACCTTGCCCAGCTCGACGCCCCACTGGTCGAAGGAGTCGATGCCCCACACGGCACCCTCAACGAAGGTGATGTGCTCGTAGAGGGCGATCAGCTGGCCCAGGACCGAGGGGGTCAGGGCCGGAGCCATGATCGACGTCGTGGGACGGTTGCCGGTGAACACGCGGGCGGAGACGATGGCCTCGGGCGTGCCCTCGGCGCGCACCTCCTCGCTGGTCTTACCGAAGGCCAGGGCCTTGGTCTGGGCGAAGAAGTTCGACAGGAACAGCTCGTGCATGTCGGCGTCGCCATCGCCCAGCGCCCACGTCGGGTTCGCAAACGCGATGAAGTCGGCGGGGACCATGCGGGTGCCCTGGTGGATCAGCTGGTAGAAGGCGTGCTGGCCGTTGGTGCCGGGCTCGCCCCAGAAGACCTCGCCGGTCTCGTAGGTGACGGGGCTGCCGTCGCGGCGCACGGACTTGCCGTTGGACTCCATGGTCAGCTGCTGCAGGTACGCGGGGAAGCGGTGCAGGTACTGGGAGTAGGGCAGGACGGCGTGCGTGTCGGCGCCCAGGAAGTTCGAGTACCACACGTTGAGCAGGCCCATGAGCAGGGGCACGTTCTTCTCGGGCGCGGCCTCGGCGAAGTGGCGGTCCATCGCATGGAAGCCGGCAAGGAGGTCAGCAAAGCCCTCGGGGCCAATCGCGACGGCCAGGGAGGTACCCACCGCGGAATCTACGGAGTAGCGGCCGCCTACCCAGCTCCAGAAGCCGAAGGCGTTGGCGGGGTCGATGCCGAACTCGGCGACCTTGTCCAGGGCGGTGGACACGGCGACGAAGTGCTTGGCGATGGCTTCCTTCTCGGAGGCCTCGTCGGTGACGATGCCGCGCTCACGCAGGCCGTCGAGCAGCCAGGCGCGCACGACCTTGGCGTTCGTGATGGTCTCGAGCGTCGTGAAGGTCTTGGACGCGACGATCACGAGGGTCGTCTCGGGGTCCAGGTCCTTCGTGGTCTCGCCCGCGTCGGTGGGGTCAATGTTGGAGATGAAGCGGCACTCCAGTCCCTCCTGGACGTAGGGCTTGAGGGCCTCGTACGCCATGACGGGGCCCAGGTCGGAGCCGCCGATGCCGACGTTGACGACGGTCTTGACGGGCTTGCCGGTGATGCCGACCCATTCGCCGGAGCGGACGCGGCGAGCGAAGGCGTAGACCTTCTCCAGGACCTCGTGCACGTCGGCGATCACGTCCTGGCCGTCGACCGTCAGGGAGTCAGTCGCGGGGCGGCGCAGCGCGGTGTGCAGGACGGCGCGATCCTCGGTGACGTTGATGTGCTCGCCCGCGTACATGCGGTCGCGCAGCTCCAGGACGCCGGTCTGCTCAGCGAGGGCGAGGAGGTGGCCCACCAGCGTGGGGCACACGAGGTTCTTCGACAGGTCGACGTGCAGGTCGGCAGCGTCGAAGGTGAAAGTCTGGGTGCGGTTGGGGTCGTCCGCGAACAGCTTGCGCAGGTCGGGATCGAAGTTGTCGGCCAGCTGGTCGAGCGTGTCCCACGCGGGGGTCATCGTCGGGTCGATCACGGGGATATCACTCATGGGGTCTCCTGACAGTAGAGATTGGTTCGCACTTTAGTTTAGCGGGGTCTGCTCCCCCGGTCACCCTCGTTTCTCGCTTCTGAAACGACGAGGCCGTGGCCCGCAAGTGCTCACGGAACCACGGCCTCGTACGCCGTCAGAAGACCTGGTGTTCAGGCGACCGGGTCGTCGATGTGGATGGGGGTCGCCTCGATGCCCGGGTTCTGCAGCGACACGATGCGCTGGACGGGAACGAGGTCACGCCACCACTGGACGAAGGGACGACGATTCTCGATGTCGAGGTCGTCGAACATGTTCTTGACCGGGCGTGCCTCGACGGCGTTGCCAACCTGGCCGATGTAGTAGGCGCCGCGGTCGCCGCGCTCGAACTGGTCGAGGAGCTGCTCAAAGGCGCGCGCCACGAGGCGCGTGGCAAGCAGGCGGTCGTACGGCGAGGGCGAGCCACCCTGCTGCATGTGGCCCAGTGCCATGTGCCGCACGTCGTAGATCCCCTCGGACTCGGCGTTGAACACGTCGGCCAGGAACTCGCGGTCGTAGTACTGGGACGCCGACTCGTTGAGCAGCGTGAGGAACAGGCGTCGGCCGGACTTGAAGGAGGCGACCATCCGATCAGCGTCCGCGGCGATCTGCTCGAGGGAGGGGGACTCCTCGTTGATGTACATGTACTCCGCGCCGCTCGACAGGGCGCTCATGAGGGTGAGGTAGCCGCAGCGGCGGCCCATCGTCTCGGCGATGAAGCAGCGCTTGGAGGCGGCCGCGCTCTCCTTGATGCGGTCGATCGCCCACGTCGCGTTGTTGATCGCCGTGTCCGTGCCGATCGCGAGCTCGCAGCCCGGCAGGTTGTTGTCGATCGAGGCGGGGATGAGCAGCATCGGGATCCGGAACGCCGGGTAGCGGTCCTTCTCCGACGTGATCGCGTGGACGCCCAGGTAGGCGTTCATGCCGCCGATGACGAGCAGCGCGTCGATCTCGTTTCGCTCGATGGCGCGACCCAGCGCGTAGAACTGCTCGACCGGCGGAATGTCACGCTTCGTCCCGAGCTCTGCGCCTCCCTTGAAAGCCCAGCCTTCCACGTCGGACCAGCTCAGTTCACGCACGCGGTCGTCCGCGAGGCCGCTCCACGAGCCGTCGACGCCGAGCATCGTCCAGCCGCGCGCGATACCCAGGCGCACGGCCACGCGAGCCGCCGTGTTCATGCCGGGGGCCAGACCGCCCGCGTGCAGGATCGCGACGCGCTTGATCTCGCCCGTCGGCTCAGGGGTGAGCTGCGGGGGCGTGGAGAGAATCTGGTTGATGCCCACCATCGACGAGAAGGACGAGCCGCGCGAGGCCTGAGCCGCCGTATAGTCGCCGGCCGCGATGAGGTCCTTGACCGCGCGCGTGTCATGCACGGCCTTCATGAGGGGGATGCGGGTGATGCGGTTGCGACGCACGCCCAGAATGACGGGCTCATCCTCGGCCGAGGACGCCAGGATCTCCTGGACGGCCGCGTAACCTAGCAGCGTGGACATCCAACGGTCGTAGGCCGACGGAGTGCCGCCGCGCTGCACGTGACCAAGGATCGTCACGCGCGCGTCCTCACCCGTGCGCTCCTGGATCGTGTCGGCGATCAGCTGAGTCGACAGCTCGTTGCCATCGCGGTCATGCGCGCCCTCAGCCACCAGGACGATGGACTCGCGGCGACCAGCCTCGCGGCCGAGGCGCAGGTGCTCCGCCAGCTCGTCCTGCCAACCCGGGCCCGCCGGATCCTCGGGCGTAAACACGTAGTCGGCGCCGCCCGCGACAGCCGCCATGAGGGGCAGGTAACCGCAGTGGCGGCCCATGACCTCGACGACGAACGTGCGCTGGTGCGAGGCCGCCGTACTGGTCAGCTGGTCGATGGCGTCCAGGATGCGATGCAGCGCAGTGTCGGCGCCGATCGTCATATCCGTGCCCACCAAGTCGTTGTCGATCGAGCCGACGAGGCCGACGATGATGAGAGCCGGGTGCTCGGCGGCGGTCTCGGGCGAGATCACGCCCTCGGCAGCCAGCTCTGCGACGTGCTGAGCCCACTCGCCGCGGAACTCGTTCGTACCCGACAGGGAGCCGTCGCCACCGATCACGACGAGGTGATCGATGCCGTGCTCAAGCAGGTTCGCGGCCGCGCGGTGGCGGCCCTCGTACGTGCGGAAGTCGGCGCTTCGAGCCGTGCCGATCACCGTGCCGCCTTCGGCCAGGATCGAGGACACGTCCGACCACTCCATCTTCTTAATGGAATCGCCACCCACGCAGGCACCCTGCCAGCCTTCATAGATCGCGTAGGGCTGCGCGCCACGCGCCAGCGCCGTACGCACGACGGCTCGAACAGCCGCGTTCATTCCCTGGGCGTCTCCGCCCGACGTGAGGACACCGATACGAACTGTGCTCATTTTTCTGCCATCTTTCGTTGACGGAGCGGGCTGCGAAGCCCGGTGTGCCTATCGTTCCCTATTCTACGTGACCTGCGCCTCCGCTACTAGGGCCTTACTCCCATTTACCGAGGAAACGACAAGCGCGCGCCCGCCGAAAGCGGCGGGCGCGCGCGAGCA
>ERZ1674236.117-NODE-117-length-21290-cov-31.249729_pt1 | contig 21290 bp, 19 predicted proteins | sample MGYA00581210_ERZ1674236 | MGnify/ENA primary metagenome ERZ1674236 (study PRJEB41354, sample SAMEA4873328) | human saliva metagenome | biome: human-associated habitat [ENVO:00009003]; feature: mouth environment [ENVO:08000002]; material: saliva material...
ACTGTCTGCGGCTTCGTCGCCTTGTCCTGATTTAAATTTAATCCACTATAAATTAAGAAGGATAAGGGTGTGCCACCAATTTCCCGTCGATATATTCGCCGATATAGACTTTCGAAGCATCAAGATGGAGACGGTCAAGTTCCTGTTGCAGCCACTCGTCGTCGCGTTTGATGATTTCCAAGATGTCGTGGTCGATTTGCCCGTCGGTAATCAGGGGGTAACGCAGACTTTCGTCGCCGTATTGGATGACGGTAAGCTGACCGTTTTGTTCCATGACGGCGCGCTTGACGGCGGCGATTTCATAGATGCCGGCGGCACGGAGCTTAAACATCAGGTCATGTGCGCTGATGCCGTTTTTCATACATTCTTCGGTTTGGATTTCGCCGTTGACGATGACCCAGACGGATTTGCCGTCAATCACGGATTTGACCCAGTGGTTGTGGTTTTTGATGAATTTCAGACTCAAGACCAACAGCGTCCACAAAATCAGCACGAGGAAAAACTGTAAAAGCCCGACGCTGTCGCTGTAAATCACGCCGCCGATGATGCCGCCGAGAACATAGTTTTGCACTTGATCCATGGCGGAGGTGGGGGCGAGGTTGCCTTTACCTAAAAGGTTGATTTGCAAAACCAAACCTAAAATTCCCATAAGGAGTTTGAGGGCAAGGAGGGAGTATGCTTCCATGAGTGTGTCCTGTTATTCTTTGTCGATAAGTTCGATGTTGTTGTTGACCAGATTGATGGGGGTCAGGGTGTAGGCGGAGAAGTCTTGATTGAAATGGACTTCGTAGTATTGGTTTTTGATGCCGACGATCATGCCGTTGTATAGGTGCGTGCTGTTGACGCTGATGTCGCGCTTTTCCACTTTTTGGTTTTCAATCAGGGTATTGAGAAAACCGACCATGCGCGAGTTGTCCGCGGCGAAGTTTTGGCGTTCGCTGTATGAGAGGTATTGGATGCCGCTGATGAGGATGAGCAGCAGCAGGGCAATAATGCTCAGGTCGCGGTATTTGGTGTCCATGCGGTGGCGCAGGTATTGCGATACGGCGAGCAGGAGGACGACGAGCGCGGCGAAAATGAGGACGTATTTCAAGTAGTCGTTGAAATACATATGGTTTTCAAGATAAAAGTGTGTGAAGAATTTCATGATTTCAAATGATTTGAGGAAAAAATAGAGGGGTCGTCTGAAAACTGAATTTCAGACGACCTTTCCCGTTTGAAACAGTTCAAAATGGCTGGGCTGCTTTATTTCTTATTACCCAACTGCGGCAATACCGAACCTTCGCCCAGCGACAACAAGCCGCTTTGCGAGTAGATGCCGAGTTTGGCGCGGGTGTCGGTGATGTCGAGGTTGCGCATGGTGAGCTGGCCGATGCGGTCGAGCGGGGTGAACGCGGCGTCTTCGACTTTTTCCATGCTCAGGCGTTCGGGTTGGTAGGTCAGGTTGGGCGATTCGGTGTTCAGAATCGAATAGTCGTTGCCGCGGCGCAGTTCAAGGGTGACTTCGCCGGTAATGGCTTTGGCGACCCAGCGTTGGGCGGTTTCGCGCAACATGAGGGCTTGGCTGTCGAACCAGCGGCCTTGGTAGAGCAGACGGCCGAGGCGCAGGCCGTTGATGCGGTATTGTTCGATGGTGTCCTCGTTGTGGATACCGGTTACCAAGCGTTCGTAGGCGATGTGGAACAACGCCATGCCCGGGGCTTCGTAGATGCCGCGCGATTTGGCTTCGATGATGCGGTTTTCGATTTGGTCGCTCATGCCCAGGCCGTGGCGGCCGCCGATGCGGTTGGCTTCGAGGAAGAGTTCGACGGGGTCGGCGTATTCTTTGCCGTTCAGTGCAACGGGCACGCCTTCTTCAAAGCGCACGCTGACTTCTTCGGGTTTGACTTCGACGCTTTCGTCCCAGAAGGCAACGCCCATAATGGGTTTGACGATTTTGATGCCGCTGTTGAGGAATTCCAAATCTTTGGCTTCATGCGTCGCGCCGAGCATATTGGAATCGGTGGAGTAGGCTTTCTCCACCGACATTTTGTAGTTGAAACCGTTGGCAATCAGAAATTCGCTCATTTCGTGACGGCCGCCGAGTTCGTCGATAAATTGTTGGTCGAGCCAAGGTTTGTAGATTTTCAGCGCGGGATTGGTGAGCAGGCCGTAGCGGTAGAAACGCTCGATGTCGTTGCCTTTGTAGGTGCTGCCGTCGCCCCAAATGTTGACGTCGTCTTCTTTCATGGCGGAAACGAGCATAGTGCCGGTAACGGCGCGTCCTAAAGGCGTGGTGTTGAAATAGGCGATGCCGCCGGTGGAAACGTGGAATGCGCCGCATTGGATGGCGGCGATGCCTTCATGTGCCAACTGCGCGCGGCAATCAATCAGGCGGGCGTTTTCCGCACCGTATTCCATCGCTTTTTTGGGAATGGCGTTGTAGTCGTTTTCGTCGGGCTGGCCGAGGTTGGCAGTGTAGGCGTAAGGCAGAGCGCCTTTGAGTTTCATCCACAACAGCGCGGCGGAGGTATCGAGGCCGCCGGAGAAGGCGATGCCGACTTTTTGACCGATGGGGAGGTGTTGCAGGATAGTATTGTTTTGGCTCATGGGGGAATCCTTTGGACTAAAAATAAATGGGCGCAACCGCCCCTTTTCGTAAAATTAGGTTTATTATCTAATAAATATTGCCGACAATCCAGCCGAGTAAACCAAATAGGTCGTCTGAAAACGGATTTCGGTTTTCAGACGACCTATATCAATCTTGATTTAAAAAACAGCATTTTGCATACAGCTCCGACAAGGTCGCCGAGCCGATATCGCCGAAATCCTGCAAGCCTGTGCATTCGGCAATCCGATGGCGGATGTAATTGACGGACTCCGGGGGGAAAGCCGGCAGACGAGTAAACGACTGTACTACGGTATATACCGTCAGCGGCGTATCGTACGGCTGCTTAGGGACGAGCGCAATCCGGTAGATATTAATGATTCTGCTTCGTTTCGTATCAGTAAATACCGCTACGCCGCAAAAATCCTCTAAAGGCAATGTTTGCATGCCTTCGCGGCTGATTTTGCAAATCCCTTCTTCTGAAAATACGATTTCGCGGCTGCGTTTATAAAAGTCACGCCACAGCGACCATGCGGCAAAGGCAAAGAGCGTTAAGCCCAGTGCAATGCGCCGTTCCATCAGTATCAAACCCAAGCCGAAGACGGAAAAGAAGACACTTTCCAAGCGGTCAAGCCAGTTTTTCGGTTGTTTCAAACGATATTCGTGCATGGTTTTCCTTTTGTTTAACCCTTTAGGCGCGTCCGGACATTTTCAGACGACCTCCGAGAAGAAAGATTATGAAAGACCAACAGCATTTGTTCAACCTCATCATCATCGGCGACGAAATCCTGCACGGCAGCCGCCAAGACAAGCATTTCGCCTTTTTCAAATCCCTGCTGGAATCGCGCGGACTGAAGCTCAATCAGGTGCAATACCTGCCCGACGAACCCGATTTGCTGATCAAACAACTGCGCCGCAGCTTTTCAGACGGCCTGCCGACTTTCGTTACCGGCGGCATCGGTTCTACGCCCGACGACCACACCCGCCAAGCTGCTGCCGCCGCTTTGGATTTGCCCGTCGTCCGCCATCCCGAAGCCGCCAAGTTCATTGAAGGCGTTACCCTTAAACGCGGCGAACCTCTTGACGCCCCCGAACACGCCCAACGCCTGAAAATGGCGGATTTTCCCGCAGGCGCGGAACTTGTGCCCAACCCGTTCAACAACATCGCCGGATTTTCCATCCGCGAACATTATTTCTTCCCCGGCTTCCCCGTGATGGCGCACCCGATGGCGGAATGGGTTTTGGATACTTATTACGCCGACCGCTTCAACCAAACCGAACGCGGCAGCCGCAGCGTGTATGTGTTTGGTCAACCCGAATCGCGCGTCGCGCCGATTATGGAATACGTCGAACGCACCTACCCGGGCGTGCGCTCTTACAGCCTGCCCAGCGTCGGTTGGCAAAGTGCGGACGGAACGGCGGTCAAACCGCATATCGAGTTCGGCATCAAGGCGGAAGGCGAGGCGTGCCGCGATTTGGACAAAGCATGGGACGAAGTATTGCAGCGTTTGAAAGATGTGGGCGCGGAGTTGAAAGATACGCCTGCCTAAAAGCCGTTTTGTTCTTATTTTGACAAAAGGTCGTCTGAAAAACCTAAAACGGCTTTTCAGACGACCTCGATATCCTGATATCAACTTGCAGACTTTCCTATATTACCGTTCCTCTTGCGCGGCTTGACACTCTTTTTTAAGGCACTTTTTATCCCCTCGGAAATAATTTTTGATAGAAGTACGCTTTTTTGACCGTTATCATTTGGATTAAAAATCTTATTTACTTTTGCAATCGACTCGATTATATTACCGTTTAATGCAATTTATTACATTAACTAACATATATACTGTATAAATATACATTATTCGTCTATCAAAAATTCCGACTCGATTGATAACACTCTTTATCACTTTAGATGCAATATATGACGGAATTTGACTTTATCAGACAATATTTGCAAAAACAGAAAAGCAGCGGTTTGATTTTGGGAATCGGTGACGACGCTGCGATTATCCGCCCAAGTCACGGATTTGATTTATGTTTTAGCGCGGACATGCTGTTAAAAGACAGACATTTTTTTTCTGACACCGCTCCGGAAGATTTGGCATGGAAAATGCTAGCTGTCAATATATCCGATATGGCCGCGATGGGCGCAACCCCGAAATGGGTGTTATTGAGTGCCGGATTGCCCGAATTGGACGAAAATTGGCTGAAACGTTTTTGTGACAGCTTTTTCAGTTTGGCACAGCGCTTCGGCATTACCCTGATCGGCGGCGACACGACCAAAGGCGATTTGGTCTTCAACGTCACCATTATCGGCGAGCTTCCGCAAGGACAAGCCCTACGGCGCGATGCCGCCAAAGACGGCGACGATATTTGGGTATCGGGACAAATCGGATCAGCAGCAGCCGCTTTAAACTGCCGCCTGAACACACACACACTACCACCCGATTTGTTCGACCGCTGCCATGACAGGCTGCTCCGTCCGGAGCCTAGAGTGGGATTGGGACAGGCGCTTTTGCCCATTGCCCATGCCGCTCAAGATATTTCGGATGGTCTGGCACAAGACCTCGGTCACATTTTGACCGCGTCATCGGTCGGAGCGGAAATTTCGGCAAATGCGCTGCCGGTTTTAGAAGAATTGAAAAACGTCTTACCGCACGAAAGCTGGCTCTCCTGCGCACTGGCAGGCGGCGATGATTACGAACTGGTTTTCACCGCCCCCGAATGCCGGCGCAGCGAGATTCAGACAATAGCCGGACAATGCGGCGTAGCAGTAACGCCCATCGGGAAAATAAATAATACAGGTCGTCTGAAAATAATAGATTCCAATGGCGGCGAATTAAAACTGACTTCATTAGGATTTGATCACTTTGGCTGAATTTAAACCTACTTTCGACTGGTTGAAGCAGCGCCCGTTATGCCTGTTGGCATTCGGATTCGGCAGCGGCCTCGCGCCCGTCGCACCCGGCACATTCGGAACGATGGCGGCGCTGCCGATAGCATTTCTCTTGGTTTTAATCGGTATCGACGGCTGGATTCTGGCTTTTTTGTGTGTCGCCCTGTTTATGTGGGGCATCCGCATTTGCAACCACACCGAAAAGGCGATCGGCATCCAAGACTACGGCGGTATCGTTTGGGACGAAATGGTAGCGATGCTTCTGATTCTGGCTTTTGCGCCGTTTAAATGGAATTGGTGGCTGGCGGCATTTATTCTGTTCCGCCTGTTTGATTCCATCAAACCTTGGCCGATCAAATGGTTTGACCGGCATGTGCACGGCGGATTCGGCATCATGCTGGACGACATTATCGCCGCCATCATGACCTTGATAGTTTTAGGCATTGCCGCCTGGATTATCTGATTTTTTCAACACACTTATTTGAAGCCATAAGACTTCAAACGCATCGAAAAAAAACGGTGCAAACAAAAAACACTATTACGGGACAACAAAAATGAACGAAATCGAAATCAATGTTCAACCACGCTACGTTGCGGGTCAAAGCGATGTTTATCGCGACCGCTATGCCTTCAACTATGTGATTACCATCTGCAACCGCAGCAACGATGTCATCACGCTGCGCCAGCGTTTCTGGGAAATCACCGACGGACACGGAGCAACCGAGCCGGTAGGTCATTCCGGTCTGATTGAAGAACAGCCGGTTCTCTATCCGGGCGAGGCTTATGAGTACAACAGCGGCTCCCAACTCTGCACCCCTTGGGGCAGCATCGAAGGCGCATACGAGTTTGAAGACAGCATCGGCGAACGCTTTATCGTCGGCGTGCCGAAGCTGGAATTCAAAGCAGGCTTCACCCTGCAATAAACACCGAGCAAAAACAATACAGATCGGGAAAACCAAAGGTCGTCTGAAAGATTAAGGGGCTTTCAGACGACCTTTTTTTATAGTGGATTAACTTTAAACCAGTACGGCGTTGCCTCGCCTTGTCATGATTTAAAGTTAATCCACTATACCAAAGCAATGCCGCGTCGCATCTTATTGGAAACGTCCCCTCTTCACCTGCATCTGCCCTTTGCCCAACTGCGCCGCCAAGCCGTGATTGCGCAAAGCGTGAGTGAGCGCGATGGCGAGTCCGTCGGCGGCGTCCGATTGCGGCGTACCCGACAGCGACAGCATCTGCACCACCATATGCTGCACCTGCTCTTTCGCCGCCTTGCCCTTCCCGACCACCGCCTGCTTGACCTGCAACGCCGTATATTCAGACACAGGCAAACCTTCCATCACCAACACCGCCAATGCCGCCCCACGCGCCTGTCCCAGCATCAGCGTAGCCGCCGGATTCACATTGACAAACACCTGCTCCACCGCCGCCTGATGCGGGCGGTATTGCTGCACAATCTCCCTGATATGCCGCGCAATCACGGCGATACGCTCCGCCAACGGCGCATTCGGCGGCGTTTTGATACAGCCTGAAGCCACATAAAAATGTTCCCTGCCGCATACGTCGATGATGCCGAAACCGGTCACCCGACTGCCGGGGTCTATCCCCAAAATGCGGACGCTTTTTTGCACAGTCATCTCAGTCTCTTGTTCCCATATCGTCAACCAACCTCCCGTCTTCTCCACTATAAAAGGTCGTCTGAAAACCGATTTTCAGGCTTTCAGACGACCTTTGCCTTCTTTTTATGCCTTATTTTTTAAACATATTTTTAATAATGCCCATCACGCTGCGGGAAATGGCGTTGGTTACTTGGCGGTTGATTTGGCTGCCGATGGCGTCGGCGACGTTGTAGCCCAAGCCCTGTCCTGACTTTTTACGCCCGCCGCTCAAGCCGCCGAGCAGTCCGCCGAGTATGCCGGGATCGGCATTGGCGGCTTCTTTTTCAGCGGCTTTTTGCGCTTTTTCCTGCTCTTTTGCCGCTGCTGCCGCCTCTTTCTCCGCCGCAGCCTGACTGTCGGCTTCGGCTAAGGCTTCAAAGGCGGAATAGTTGTCCACCATGTCTTTATAGGTCGGATACAAATCATCATTTTGGAACAAGCGGTTGCGCTCTTCGGCAGCAAGCGGGGTCAAGGAAGATTGCGGCGGCAGGACGAGCGCGCGCTCTACCGGCTCGGGCATACCTTTTTCGTCGAGGAAGGAAACGAGTGCTTCGCCGACACCTAGTTCCGCAATCGCTTCGGCAACTTTGATATTCGGATTGCTGCGGAAGGTTTCGGCCACGGCTTTAACCGCTTTTTGGTCGCGCGGCGTGAAGGCGCGCAGGGCGTGTTGCACGCGGTTGCCGAGCTGTCCGAGGATGGTGTCGGGCAAATCGAGCGGGTTTTGGGTCACGAAATACACGCCCACGCCTTTGGAACGGATCAGGCGCACGACTTGTTCGACCTGCTCCACCAGCGCATTGGCGGCGTTGTCGAACATCAAATGCGCTTCGTCGAAGAACATCACGAATTTCGGTTTGTCCAAATCGCCGACTTCGGGCAAGGTTTCAAACAACTCCGCCAACATCCACAGCAAAAACGCGCTGTACATACGCGGCGAGCGCATCAGTTTTTCCGAATTGAGGATATTGATGACACCTTTGCCGTTGTCGGTCTGCATCCAATCTTGCAGGTTGAGCGACGGCTCGCCGAAGAATTTTTCCGCGCCTTCGTTCTCCAGCGTCAAAAGCTGCCGCTGAATCGCGCCGATACTGGCGGCGGAGACATTGCCGTATTGCGTACGGTATTCCGAAGCGTGGTCGGAAACGTGTTTCAGCATACTGCGCAAGTCTTTCAAATCCAGAATGTGCCAGCCTTTATCGTCGGCGACTTTGAACACAAGGTTCAACAAGCCTTCCTGCGTATCGTTCAGGTTCATCAAACGCGCGAGCAGCAGCGGGCCCATTTCCGAAACGGTCACGCGCACCGGAATGCCGGTTTCGCCGTAAACATCCCAAAAGCGCACGGGGAAACTTTGCAGCCATTGCTCGCCCAAACCAAACTCGGCAATGCGTTCACCCACCTTGCCGCTGGCGGCACCCGCTTGCGCGATGCCCGACAAATCGCCTTTGACGTCAACCAAAAATACGGGAACGCCCTCGCTGCTGAAGGCTTCCGCCATACGGCGCAAGGTCACGGTTTTACCCGTACCGGTCGCACCGGCGATCAAGCCGTGGCGGTTCGCCATTTTGCCTTGGATTTCGAGTGTCTTATCGCCCGCGCGCGCGATTGGGAATGTCGTCATGAAGGTTTCCTTTGATTGGATGGTTTATATCAGTATAGAAACGGCGCGCCCGAATATCGGCGCAAACCGTCTGTCAAACTGCCGCCATTCTACCGTTTTGCAGGGGATGGCTTCAACCCGCAGCAAGCCGACGCCCTCCCCCAACCACCGCGTGCAAAGCCCACGTTACACAACGCTATTTCGCCCGCCCATTGCCATACATCAAAAGGTCGTCTGAAAAAAGCCGTTTCCAGCGTTTCAGACGACCCCGCCGCCGCGAAAGGCGTATACTTTCCTTATCGCAACCAAGGAGCCGAATCATGAAAATCCTGCCCGTCCTGACCGCCGCGCTGCTCTTGTGTTCCTGCGCCGCCGACCGTGAAACCGAAGCCCTGAAAAACAGCCTGTCCGAAGCGCAAACCGCCGTGCGCCTTTCCGCCGAAAACACCAAGCGGCTGGAAGACACCTATTCCGACATCTACTTCCACCTCGACAGCCTGACCGTCGAAAGCTTCAAAAAACGCGTCGCCAACGGAGACACCGTTTACGCCTACATCGGCCGCCCGAGCTGCGGCGACTGCAACGCCTTCGAGCCCATGTTCAAACGCTACATCGCCAGCCGCAACCTGAACGGCAAAATCTACTTTGTCAACGTCCACCGCCTGCACCAAGACAAAGAAGCATGGACCGCGTTCCGCCAACAATACAAACTCGGCGGCACACCCGTCCTAGCGAAATACAGCAAAGGCAAACAAGTCAACAAGCTCGATTTGGAAGAAAACGGCGGCAAAATCAGCGCCGAAGACTTGGAGAAATGGCTGGACACAAACGGCTTGCGATAAGCTGCCCGTTTAGGATTGCACCGTTTGAGGGTTAGAGGTTTTGCGGAGTGATGAAAAGAGGTCGTCTGAAAATGGGATTTTGGTTTCAGACGACCTTTTATTACATCAACAATCTTGTCCCTTCCCCCGTCCCACGGGGGAAGGTTAGGATGGGGGTGGCTTCGCGGCTTTAGGCAAAATCAAACTGGTGCAGCCCATAGAGCCACCCTCTCCCCAACCCTCTCCCGCCGGACGGGAGAGGGGGCAGGTTGCGCGTAGAGACATAGATTTCTGTCGCACTACCGTCATTCCCGCGCAGGCGGGAATCTACTTTTGAATCTCGGCAACTGTTTTTCAAACATCAGTTTCTTAGGATTTCTGATGGATTCCCGCCTGTGCGGGAATGACGGCGGAGGGGAGTTTGGCGTGATTTGTTTATAATAAGAGGTCGTCTGAAAACCTTAAAATCAAATCAGGTTTTCAGACGACCTCGTTTATTCAATCAACGCAAGCTTGGGGTAACTCAAGTAGCGTGGGCTTTGCCCACGAAATGAATAAAAACACAGCTATCCTTCGAATTAACATACGCCAAGTCTCGTGGGCAAAGCCCACGCTACTCGTTGCAGCAACGGCAACTTGTTCCTTCCCCCGTCTGGCGGGGGAAGGTTAGGATGGGGGTGGCTTCGTGGCTTTAGGTAAAATCAAATTGGTACAGCCCATAGAGCCACCCTCTCCCTAGCCCTCTCCCGCCGGACGGGAGAGGGGGCAGGCTGTATGTCGTGGCATAAATTTCTGTCCGGCTACCGTCATTCCCGCGCAGGCGGGAATCCACTTTTGAATCTCGGCAACTGTTTTTCAAACATCAGTTTCTTAGAATTTGCTATGGATTCCCGCCGGCGCGGGAATGACGGTGGTGGGGTGTTTGGCGTGGTTTGTTTATAAGAAAAGATCGTCTGAAACCAAATTTTCAGTTTCAGACGACCTTTAGGGGATAAATCACGATTGAAGTAAAGTTTTACCTTCCTAAGGAGGCGGCATTATTTGCCTTCCACTTTTATCAAAAATCAACATCCCTGTTTCATCACTGAATTTTTGCATTGCTTTCGTTTTCTCATCCTCTTTCAGTTCATCCCATTTGGAATCATTTTCACCTTTCCAATCAGGATAAATTATTGTACTAAAATCATCTTTTCTTATTTCTGCACCATACAATAACTTACTCCCCTTCAGCTGTTCCCATTTAAAAAGATATCCCTTTAAGTCTGCATATCCTAAATCAGCACTTTCCAAATTAGCGTTATGTAATTGAGCATTTCTTAAATCAGCACCTTGCAATTTAGTTTTCTTTAGTTGAGCCCCTCCCAATTGAGTGTCTTGCAAATTGGCATTAGATAAGTTGGCTTCTTGCAAATTAGCTTTTACTAACTTGGCTCTTCTCAAGTTGGCGCTAACCAAATCAGCTTTTTTTAAATTAGCCTCCCCTAGTTCAGCACCCAGTAAATTAACTTGCGTTAATTTGGCATGTTTTAAATTGGCACGTTTTAAATCGGCATTTTGCAAACAAGCGTTGTCTAGTTGAGAATGTTGCAAATCTACGTACAACAATTCAGCCTTTTGCCATCTAGTTCTAAACAATTCACATTTCCGAAATTTGACCTTATTTAATCTAGCTCCGCGGAAATCTACTCCATTCAAATTCAAGTCCGATAAATCCCTAGCAATTTCACTTACCCCACTTAAATGAAAATTCATCCCCGCCAAACAAATATTGGGCAACATTTCAGGAAAATCCCGCAAATTGAGCTTCTTGTTGTCCCAATCTAAACTCAATAACACTTGCGTTAAAGCCACGCCCATCGGACTCTTTGCTTTTTGTGTCAGTTCATCAAAAATTTTCTTTCTCTCTTCATCAGATAAATGATCCCCATCCAGCTTCCTCAAACTATCCTGCTGCATTGCCTGCCAAGCAGATTTCAACAGATTAAATGCTGGACGACGGAAACTTTCGCCGTAATCTCCTCGGAAAAACGGCAACAAGTTGTAAATAGCGGAAATCTGCAAAGCGACCGCGCCCTCCCGTTTGCTGAATGTATCGAAATCAGCGGTATCCGGTTTTTTGGCATATTCTTCTGATAGCTCTGTCGTTTGCTCTGTAATTTCTTCTCCATCTTTTAAGTTGTTTTTCTGAGTGGTTTTACTGACGGTTTTTATTTCCGGCAAATGTGCGCCGCTGACCCATTCGGACAGTTTTTGAAATTCTTTCAGATTAATGTCTTTGCGCTGGTTTTCGATTTGCTGTTTGTTATTTTCGTCACGGAAATGCCAAATGGCAAAAGCGACTGGAGCAGAAACAATCAGAATAATGAAATTCCATAAACCGGGAGAAGTAATTTTGGTAATAGTTGTATTGTAATAAGCTGTAATAACGAAAAGCAAAAGAAAACCAAGAATAATAGATCCTAGTCCCGCATAAATAACTTTTCCTACATTAGTCAGTTCTTTCAATCTATCAATCAATTTTTTCCACATATTAGTTAATATTTTACTTTGACATACATAGCCTAAAACGATTAGGAAAATCAATATAATTGTCCAACAAAGGGCAGTAAAATAAATACGGACTTTCTTACAAGCAGAAGCTACTTTTCCCATTCTATATTTCCTTATTAATCATCATTGGAGTTGCTATCAACAACAGCCCGCATTTTATATTATTGCGCGGAGGCAAAAAAGAAAAAGGTCGTCTGAAACCAAGTTTGCGGTTTCAGACGACCTTTTGCTGTATCAGCAGCCTTGTCCCTTCCCCCGTCTGGCGGGGGAAGGTTAGGATGGGGGTGGCTTCGTGGCTTTAGGCAAAATCAAATTGTGCAGCCCGTAGAGCCACCCTCTCCCCAGCCCTCTCCCGCCAGACGGGAGAGGGGGCAGATCGCAGATAAAAACGAGGTCGTCTGAAAACCTTGAGATTCGGGCTTTAGAAAAACTCATTCCCCCGTTTTCAGACGACCTCGTTTATTCAATCAACGCAAGCTTGGGATAACTCAAGTAGCGTGGGCTTTGCCCACGAAATGAATAAAAACACAGCTATCCTTCGAATTAACATACGGCAAGTTTCGTGGGCAAAGCCCACGCTACTCGTGACTTCAACGGCAACCTGTCCCTTCCCCCGTCCGGCGGGGGAAGGTTAGGATGGGGGTGGCTTTGTGGCTTGAGGCGAAATCAAATTCGTGCAGCCCGTAAAGCCACCCTCTCCCCAATCCTCTCCCGCCGGACGGGAGAGGGGGCAGGCTGCACGTCGTGGCATAGATTTCTGCCTGACTACCGTCATTCCTACCCCCGCCTACGCGAGGACAGGCTACGACGTGAATCTACCTTTAAATCTCGGCAACTGTTTTTCAAACATCAGTTTCTTAAAATTTCCAATGAATTCCCGCCGTAGCCTGTCCTCGCGTAGGCGGGGGCGGGAATGACAGCGGCGGTGTGTTTGACGTATTGTGTTCATAAGAAAAGGTCGTCTGAAAACCTTGAAATCAGGTTTTCAGACGACCTTTTGTCTTGGTTTCGGGTGTTATTTCTTCAATTCCGCCAAAATCTCGTCAACGGTTTTCTTCGCGTCGCCGAAGCACATTACGCTGTTTTCGTTGAAGAACAGCGGATTTTGTACGCCTGCGTAGCCGGTGTTCATCGAGCGTTTGAAGACGACGACTTCTTTTGCCTTCCACACTTCCAATACGGGCATGCCGGCAATCGGGCTGTTCGGGTCGGTTTGGGCGGCGGGGTTGACGGTGTCGTTCGCGCCGATAACCAGCACTACGTCGGTTTCGGGGAAGTCGTCGTTGATTTCGTCCATTTCCAAAACGATGTCGTAGGGGACTTTGGCTTCGGCGAGCAGTACGTTCATATGACCGGGCAGGCGGCCGGCGACGGGGTGGATGCCGAAGCGTACTTCGGTGCCGTTTTTACGCAAAAGCTCGGTGATTTCGGCAACGGGGTATTGTGCCTGCGCCACTGCCATACCGTAGCCCGGGGTAATGATGACGCTGCTTGCGTTGCGCAGCATTTCGGCGACTTCGGCGGGTTTGACTTCGCGGTATTCGCCGACTTCTTGGCTGCCTGAGGCTGCGGCGGAGCCGTCGGTACCGAAGCCGCCTGCAATCACGGAGATGAACGAGCGGTTCATGGCTTTACACATGATGTAGGACAGAATCGCGCCGCTAGAGCCGACCAGCGCGCCGGTGACGATGAGCAGGTCGTTGGAGAGCATGAAGCCTGCCGCTGCGGCCGCCCAGCCGGAGTAGGAGTTCAACATGGACACGACTACGGGCATATCCGCGCCGCCGATGGAGGCGACCAAGTGCCAGCCGAATGCGAGGGCGATCAGGGTCATCAGGATGAGGATGAAGCCGCTGCCGTCAACGGATACGAACACCAGCATCAGGATAAAGGATAAAACCAATGCGGCGAGGTTGAGCTTGTGTTTGGCGGGCAGTTGCAGCGGCGCGCTGCTGATTTTGCCGTTGAGCTTGCCGAACGCGACCAGCGAGCCGGTAAAGGTTACGGCGCCGATGAAGATGCCCAAATAGACTTCGACCAGATGGATGGTGTGCATATCGTGCGAAACGTTGCCCGGCTCGATATAGCTGTTGAAGCCGACCAAAACGGCTGCCAAGCCGACGAAGCTATGCAGAAGTGCAATCAGCTCGGGCATTTCGGTCATTTCTACTTTTTTGGCTTTGTAGATGCCGATGGCTGCGCCAATCAGCATGGCGATGATGATCCAGCCGAGTCCGTGGGTATTTTCAGAAAACACGGTAACGAACAAGGCGACCGCCATCCCGGCGACGCCGGAATAACAGCCCTGCTTGGCGGTTTCCTGCTTGGACAGCCCCGCCAGCGAGAAGATGAACAGTATCGCGGCTACGATGTACGCCGCTGTAACGAGTCCTGAAGACATGGTGATTCTCCAATTATTTGTGAAAGTAACTGTGTTTTTTAATCGGGTCGTCTGAAAACTGAATTTCGGGTTTTCAGACGACCCTGATGCTTAGTATTTTTCAAAGACGACTATGACAAACTCCCTCCGCACCAGATTGCCGCTTTTGCTGACCGCCCAATCGCGGCTTCGCTGTTCCCGAATGCAGCGCAACGGCAGGTTTTCCGACAGGACGCGGATGTCGGCAGCATCGTAGAGTGCGAAACCGTGCGCGGCAAACGGCAGTTTCGCCATAAAGTCTTTTTCGCAGAAATTCAGGCATAGCCGCCCGCCGGATTTCAGCACGCGGCTCAGTTCTGAAAGCGCGCTTGGTGCGTCGTCCCCAAAATAGACGGTATTGACGGAAACGATTTTGTCGAAGCTTTCATCGGCAAAAGGCAGCGCGCCGCCGTCGTACAGCCGGTAATCCGCCAGCCCTGCTTCGAGAAACGGGGCATTGAATGCCTGCGCCTGTGCGTGCATCAACGGGGAAATTTCCAAACCTGTGTAATGCAGGTTTTCTGCCTGCGACAAAATGTAGCCGAGCAGCCCGCCGTTGCCGCAACCCGTTTCTAGGATGCGGTCTCCGTTTTGCAGTTGCACCGCTTCAAACGAACTGAGAATCTGTGTCAGGTTGCGCAGGTTCATCATCTGCCCGAACGCCGTTCCCGCTTCGTCATGCGGGCAGCGCAGTTGGGCGGCGGTTTGTTCGGGGGACAGGTTCATAGGGTTCTCCGACTATTGGGATGGTTGATTCAACGTCGTCTGAAAATCTGGAACTCGGGTTTTCAGACGACCTCTGTATCGGGTTTCCTATTCGCCGCCGAATTGTGCCAAAAATTCTTCTTCGGTCAGCTTGGGCGTGTCGTTTGCCAGTTCGTAGTACGGGGCTTTGGTGTCGATGAAAATCTGCTCTTCCAATTTGAAATCGGCGTTGTCGGCAAACAGTCCGGCAAAGACGAAATAGCTGTCGTTCGGCAGGAAATGGTAGAACAAATGTGTACCGCAGTTTTTGCAGAACGCGCGTTCCGCCCATTCGGACGAATGGTAGCGGGCGATGTTTTCACCGCCGTCGATTTTCGGCGGTTTGGCGGCAATCAGCGAAAACGTCGCGCCGCTACCCCAAATTCGGCACATCCCGCAATGGCAGGCATGGACGTGTTTGTCGTGTTCCACTTCTAAAGATACGTTGCCGCACAGGCATTTTGCTTTCATGGTCGAAATCCTCATATTCAAAAACTGGCTTCCAGGTCGTCTGAAAACCCGCTGCATTCGTTTTAGCGAAATTCGCTGCGCTCGTTTTCAGACGACCCCGCTGTCAGACAGCGGCTACAAACAGCCCGATGGTGCAGACAAATCCGCCCGTCCACATTGCCGAACGCAGGCTCGGTTTGTCTTTCAGATAGCTGAAAATATAAGCAATGCGGAAGGCGATGAACGATATGGACAAAAGGTTGATGGTCGCTTGCGCGGCATTGCCTGTGGCGTGTGCCACCAAAACGGCGGCGGCAAACGGGGCGAACACTTCAAAACCGTTTTGCTGCGCGGCATTGGCACGTGCCGACAAGCCTTGCGTGCGGGCGAGGAAATCGCGCGGATTTCGGTTGTCCGACGGCTGAAAACCGCCCTGCGCTTTGGCGATGAAGGAACAAAACAGCGGCAGCAGCGATGCGATCAGGATGCACCAGTAGGCTAAAGTCATGCTTTATCCTTTCCTAAACATATTCAGCATCCGCCGCGTTACGTAGAAGCCGCCGAAGATGTTGATGCTGGCAATCAGGATGGCGATGAACGCAAGCAGGGTAACGAAGCCGTTGCCTTGGCTGATTTGCAGCAGCGCGCCGACGACGATGATGCCGGAAATGGCGTTGGTCACGGACATCAGCGGGGTATGCAGCGAGTGGCTGACGTTCCAGACGACGTAGTAGCCGATGACGCAGGCGAGGACGAACACGATAAAGTGGTTCAAGAATGCTGCGGGTGCAACCGCGCCGACCCACAGCACCAACACGGCGGCGATGACGGCGGGCGCGAGTTTTTTCCACAGGGGAACGGGTTTCGGCTCGGGCTTGGCGGCAGGCGCGGCTTTTTCAGACGGCGTTTGCTGCGGCTGGGCGGAAACTTGAATCGGCGGAGGCGGGAAGGTGATTTCGCCGTCGCGGGTAACGGTCATATTGCGGATAATCACGTCTTCAAAATCCAGCGTGATTTCGCCGTCTTTGTTCGGGCTTAACAGCTTGGTCAGGTTCACCAAGTTGGTGGCGTAAAGCTGGGAAGACTGGCCGGCAAGGCGGTTTGCCATGTCGGTGTAGCCGATGATTTTCACGCCGTTGTCGGTCACAAACAATTCGCCCGGTTTGGTGAGTTCGCAGTTGCCGCCCGTCGCCGCCGCCAAATCGACGATGACGGAGCCGGATTTCATGCTTTCCACCATTTCTTTGGTAATCAGCTTGGGCGCGGGTTTGCCCGGAATGGCGGCGGTAGTGATGATGATGTCCACTTCTTTCGCCTGTTCGGCAAAGAGTTTCATCTCGGCGGCGATAAATTCGTCGCTCATCACTTTAGCATAGCCGTCGCCGCTGCCGCCCGATTCTTGCGGGAAGTCGAGTTTCAGGAACTTACCGCCCATCGATTCGATTTGTTCCGCCACTTCCAAGCGGGTATCGAACGCGCGCACCACTGCGCCGAGCGAGTTTGCCGTACCGATTGCCGCCAAACCCGCCACACCTGCACCAATAACTAACACCTGCGCGGGCGGCACTTTGCCGGCGGCAGTGATTTGACCTGTGAAGAAACGGCCGAAGGCATTGGCGGCTTCAATTACGGCGCGATAGCCGCTGATGTTTGCCATCGAAGACAAAGCGTCTAAAGCCTGCGCACGGGAAATGCGGGGCACCATGTCCATCGCCAGCGCGTTCACTTTCTTGGCGCGCAAGGCTTCGACCAAAGCCTCGTTTTGGCGCGGCCACAGGAAGCTGACGATGGTTTGCCCTTCTTTGAGCAGCGGCAGCTCGCCTTCGGACGGCGCGTTGACCTTATAAATCAAAGGACAGGCCCAAACCGTCGCTTTGTCGGCAACGGTCGCACCTGCTGTTTGGTAAGAGACATCGTCCAAACTTGCCGCCAAACCTGCGCCGCTTTCGACAACGGTTTCAAAGCCCAGTTTGCTCAACAGGGCAACAGTGGCAGGCGTACAGGCGACGCGGGTTTCGCCGGATAATGACTCGCGTGGGATACCGATTTTCATCTCTGAATCCTTTTTTAGGTTGTCTGTATATAAATGTTAATATATTCCATATAATCCCCTTATAGCGAATTTTCAGTGGACTGGCAATAGGCAAGCCGACAATTCGGCATTTCCTTCCTGTATTGCCTTACCCATACTGCCGTCTGCGTTTGAAATCATTTCCGAAAATACGGCTTGGGTGCCGTAACATTTTTCACTGTTTCACTATATAATCCGCATTTTTTGAGCCACCGCCATGCCGCACGCCCTCGTCCTCCAATTCCCCTCCGCCGAAGCCCTGCCTTCCTCCCTCCTCTCCCGCCTGCCCGAACCTGATTACGCCGATGAAAAGCGTATGCGTTTTATCGTTGAAGAAGGGTTTTCTTTAAGCGGGGCAGACGCGGCGTTGCTGGACAGCCGTCAAATCGACCACGCCGTGTTGCCCGATAGGGCGTTCGGCGAACTCGGGCTGATTGTCAGCGATATGGATTCGACGCTGATTACCATTGAATGCGTCGATGAAATTGCGGCGGGCGTCGGTTTGAAAGACCGAGTGGCGGAAATTACCGAACGCTCGATGCGCGGTGAATTGGATTTCGAGCAGTCTTTGCGCAGCCGCGTCGCCCTGTTGGCGGGATTGGACGAGCGGGTTTTAGCAGAGGTTTATGAAAACGTTTTGCGGCTCTCGCCCGGCGCCGAATTTTTGTTGGACGAATGCAAGGCGCACGGCGTGAAATTCATGCTAGTGTCGGGCGGATTCACGTTTTTCACCGAAAGGCTGCAACAACGCCTCGGCTTCGAATACCAACACGCCAATGTTTTGGAAATTGAAAACGGCAAGCTGACAGGTCGTCTGAAAGGCAGAATCATCGACGCGCAGGCAAAGGCGGATTTATTGCGCGAATACCGCGACCGCCTCGGATTGCAGCCGCATCAGGTGTTGGCGATGGGCGACGGTGCGAACGATATTCCGATGCTCAAAGAAGCGGGCGTAGGCGTGGCTTACCGCGCCAAACCGAAAGCGCAGGCAGTCGCCGATGCCTGCATCAATTTCGGTGGGCTGGAGCGCGTCAGGGGTTGGTTTAAATAAACCGTCTGTATCGGTGGTCAGGAGTTTCCCGTTAAAACCAAGGTCGTCTGAAAAATTTTCAGACGACCTTTTTGCTGTTTGAAATATCGTAATGACTGTAAACGGAATGCCAAGGGACACGCCATCTCAACATACCAAAACAGGTTTGCATCCCGCTCCCGAACACCACCCTCTTTATTCCCGTAACAGCCTTATCCCTTCTTCCTGCCAAACAGAAAGATAGGCAATTAATCAACACGGTTATTACTATTATTCAAATAATTTAATTATGCCTCGAAAATATTGACTTAAATTAAATAAAACCGTTTTCTTATTCACAAACTACCTGACATTCTTTATACTACCAAAGTAGTAATTAACTACGCACAATGAACTAAACCAATAAAAGGAGCTCTAAGAATGAAACACCAGCTACTCCTTCTGCCGATTGCCTTAGCCGTCTCCCAGGCTTGGGCGGACACAGACCCCGTTCCCGAAGAAACTGTTATCCTTTCCCCCGTTACCGTCACCGGCACACAACAACAAAAAGCCAATAGCGTTACTTTCAACCCCAAAGCTGCTTTGCAACCCCTCCCTGCCGGAGACGGTGCGGACCTTTTACAATCCGTGCCCAACATGAGCATCATCCGCAAAGGCGGAAGCTCGGGCGATCCATTGTTCCGCGGTTTGGGCGGTTCGCGCCTGTCGATTAACGCAGACGACCAGTTTATTTACGGCGGCTGCAGCATGCGTATGGACCCGCCGACTGCCTACATCCACCCGAATTCTTTCGACAAAGTCGTCGTCACCAAAGGCCCGCAAACCGTAACCCAAGGCATGGGTTTGGTCAGTGGCTCGGTACAATTCATCCGCAAAGACCCTGATTTCAGCGAAAAACCTTACAACATCAACGCCTCCCTGACCGCAGGCAGCAACGACCGCCGCGACGGCTCGCTTGAAGCCGAGTTCGGCGGCAAATACGGCTACGTCCGCAGCAATATTTCCCATAACGAAGCCGACGACTACAAAGACGGCTCAGGCAAACGCGTCCACTCCCATTTCAAACGCGACAGCCAAATGCTGCAACTGGGCATCACCCCGACCGAAAACACCACCATCGCTGGCACATACGAACGCAGCAGGGCCAAAGTCGCCTACGCCGACCGCATGATGGACGGCAGCAAATTCGACCGCGACGCATGGAACGTCCGCTTTACCCAACGCAACCTCACCCCTTGGTTCAGCGAACTCGAATTGCGCTACGGTGAAAGCGAAATCGACCACGTCATGGACACATACAGCCTGCGCACCATCCGCAATCCCGCAGGCAAACAGATTAAAAACGCCAACAACCCCAAACGTAACACCGACACAGGTCGTCTGAAAGCCACCTTCGATTGGGATAATCTCAATCTGCAAACCGGCGTAGATTATATGGACGACGTACACGTCGCCCGCATGGAGCGCGGCGGCGACGGCTACCGCCACAAGCCCTATATGCCCAACCAAAGTTTCAAACAATGGGGCATTTTCACCGAAGCCGCCTGGCAGCAAACCGACAAACAACGTTGGGTAGCAGGCTTGCGCCACGACCGTGTCAAAGCGCATTACGATTCCGCAGACGTAACCGATCCCGTTTTGAAACATCAGAAATTCAACTTGAATTCCGGTTTCTTACGTTGGGAACGTGATACGGATAACGGCTTGAAATACTATGCCGGATTCGGTATCGCCGAACGCTCGCCCGACTACTGGGAACGTCTGCGCGCCAAAAAGAAAATCATCCATCCCGAACAAAACCGCCAAATCGATGCGGGCATCATCTGGAAACGTCCCAACCTCCATGCCTCCGTATCCGTATTCGGCAGCGATGTCAAAAACTTCATCATACTCGAACGCCAAGGCACGGATTTAGGCGTACGCAACGTTAAAGCCTCGCGTTTCGGCGGCGAAGCCGAAGTCAAATGGACGTTTGCACCTAATTGGGAAATCGGCAGCAGCCTCGCCTACACCCACGGCAAAAACCGCACCGACGGCAAACCTTTGGCACAAACTCCGCCGCTCGAGTGGAACAACACCCTTGCCTTCGACAACGGCAAATTCAGTGCAGGCGCGTTATGGCGCGTCGTGGCGAAACAAAACCGTTACAGCAAAGGTCAAGGCAATATCGTCGGTCAGGACATCGGCGCCTCTTCCGGCTTCGGCGTACTCTCGCTCAATGCCGGCTGGAAATTCAGCAAATACGCCACCTTGCAGGCCGGTATAGACAACGTGTTCAACAAAACCTATGCCGAATTCGTCAGCAAAGGCGGCGACCCTTCAGCAGGCACGCAAACCTTGCGCGTCAACGAACCCGGCCGTACCGCTTGGTTGAGGCTGCAAGCGAAATTCTGATGTTGAGTTGAGAAAGTGAAAGGTCGGCGTATTCGCATTTGAAGTGCAACTTTCCATAACAGAAAAAGGCCAG
>ERZ1674236.119-NODE-119-length-20955-cov-27.381244_pt1 | contig 20955 bp, 16 predicted proteins | sample MGYA00581210_ERZ1674236 | MGnify/ENA primary metagenome ERZ1674236 (study PRJEB41354, sample SAMEA4873328) | human saliva metagenome | biome: human-associated habitat [ENVO:00009003]; feature: mouth environment [ENVO:08000002]; material: saliva material...
GAAAACTACTACAACCAACCCCTGCCCGACCTCGGTGCGCACCGCCAAACCGCCCGCTCGTTCGCGCTTTCCGGCAACTGGTATTTCTCGCCCCAACACAAACTCAGCCTGACCGCCTCCCATCAGGAACGCCTACCGTCAACGCAAGAGCTGTACGCACACGGCAAACACGTCGCCACCAACACTTTTGAAGTCGGCAACAAACACCTCAACAAAGAGCGTTCCAACAACATCGAACTCGCGCTGGGCTATGAAGGCGACCGCTGGCAATACAATCTGGCACTCTACCACAACCGCTTCGGTAACTACATCTACGCCCAAACCCTAAACGACGGACGCGGTCCCAAATCCATCGAAGACGACAGTGAAATGAAGCTCGTGCGCTACAACCAATCCGGCGCAGACTTCTACGGCGCGGAAGGCGAAATCTTCTTCAAACCCACGCCGCGCTACCGCATCGGATTTTCCGGCGACTACGTCAGAGGTCGTCTGAAAAACCTTCCGTCGCTGCCCGGTAGGGAAGACGCCTACGGCAACCGCCCACTCATTGCCCAAGCCGACCAAAACGCCCCGCGCGTTCCCGCCGCACGGCTCGGCTTCCACCTGAATGCCGCGCTGACCGACCGCATCGATGCCCATCTCGACTACTACCGCGTGTTTGCCCAAAACAAACTCGCCCGCTACGAAACGCGCACGCCCGGACACCATATGCTCAACCTCGGCGCAAACTACCGCCGCCGCACCAGCTACGGCAAGTGGAATTGGTACGTCAAAGCAGACAACTTGTTCAACCAATCCGTTTACGCCCACAGCAGCTTCCTGTCCGACACCCCGCAAATGGGACGCAGCTTCACCGGCGGCGTGAACTTTAAGTTTTAAACGTAACGGATTTCTTGCAAAACCTTAAATATTTTCAGGGGCAGCCGTCAGGTTTGCTTTTGGGGATGTTGGGTTTCGCAGGAGTGTGAGAAAGGTCGTCTGAAAAACCATATTGCGTTTTCAGACGACCTTTGAGTTTGTAGTGCCGCTCAAACCTTGTCGGTTTAAAGCTCAAGACTGATAGCGCGACAGGCTCAAGTCGTCGCTGCGGATTTCGGTGTCTTTGCCGCACACGATATCGGCGGTCAATTTTGCCGAGCCCAGCGACATGGTCCAGCCCAAAGTGCCGTGACCTGTGTTCAGGAACAGGTTGTCAAAGCGGGTGCTGCCGATTAGTGGTGTGCTGTCGGGCGTCATCGGTCTGAGTCCGCTCCAGAACAATGCCTGATTCAAGTCGCCGCCTTCGGGGAACAAATCGTTGACGACCAAAGCCAGCGTTTCGCGGCGTTTTTCGGACAGTTTGATTTCGTAGCCGGACAATTCCGCCATGCCGCCGACGCGGATTCTGTTGTCGAAGCGCGTGATGGCGACTTTGTAGCTTTCGTCCAAAACGGTGGAAACCGGTGCGCCGTCTGAGTTTGTGACGGGCAGGGTCAAGGAATAGCCTTTGACAGGGTAAATGGGCAGATTGAGATCCAACTGCGCCAAAACCGTTCTGCTGAAGCAGCCGAGCGCGCAGACGAAGGCATCTGCTTCAAACCGTTCTGTTTCTGTTTCGACTGCGCTGATGCGTTGCCCGTTGTGTTCGATGCGGCGGATGGTTTGGTTGAAATGGAACTGTACGCCTTTTCCCAGACAGAGTTGGTACAGGTTTTGGGTGAAGAGGTGGCAGTCGCCGGTCGCATCCGCAGGCAGGTGCAGTCCGCCGGCAATTTTGGCGGTAACGCGTGCAAGCGCAGGCTCGAATTCTGCGCATTCTTCGGGTTTCAGACGACGGTACGGCACGCCGTATCGTTCCAAAACGCTAATGTCTTGTTCTGCCGCTTCGACTTCTTTGGCTTGGCGGAAAATCTGCAAAGTGCCTTTTTTGCGTCCCTCGAAATTCATGCCGGTTTGCGCTTCAAAACGGCGGAACATCTCGCGGCTGTATTCGGAAATCCTGACCATGCGCTCTTTGTTGGTTTGATAGCTGGCGGCGTTGCAGTTTTGCAGCATTTGCCAGAGCCATTCGATTTGATACAGGCTGCCGTCGGGGCGGAACAGCAGGGGAGGATGGCTTTTAAACAGCCATTTCAGTGCTTTGGTCGGAATGCCGGGTGCCGCCCAAGGCGTGGTATAGCCGTAAGAGAGCTGTCCGGCATTGGCGAAACTGGTTTCCATTGCCACGCCTTCGGCGCGGTCGATTACGGTTACCTCATGTCCGGCTTCCGCCAGATACCACGCGCAGGATACACCGGCAACTCCAGCACCTAAAACAAGCACTTTCATTTTGTTCCTCCTCTGACTTTTTTCAAAAATACAGATATGAGGTCGTCTGAAACACATTTTCAGACGACCTCGGCAGGCATCAATGCGGCAACTCTCCGTTTCTGACTTTTTGTTTGAAGTCACGCGTTTCATTGACGATCACTTTAGCCATTAAAAGGAGTGCGATCAGGTTGGGCAGCGCCATCAGACCGTTGAAGGTATCTGAAGCCAGCCATACCAAATCAAGGCTCAAGACTGTACCCAGCATGACGGAAGAAACATAACCGATGCGGTACAGACCGGCAAATTTCTCGCCGAATACATAAACCGCGCATTTCTCGCCGTAGTAACACCAGCCCAGAATGGTTGAGTAGGCGAAGAAAATCAGACCGATGGTGACAATCCAACCGCCGATACCGGGCAGCATTTTTTGGAAGGTGACGGTGGTCAGTGCCGCGCCGCTCAATTCAGGTTTGACAAACTCGCCGCCTGCGCCGAGCAGGCCCATCACCAAAATGATACCGGTAATCGAACAAACGACGATGGTGTCCAAAAACGTGCCGGTCATGGAAACCAAGGCTTGACGGACGGGGTGGTCGGTTTTAGCGGCTGCGGCGGCAATCGGTGCAGAACCCATGCCCGCCTCATTGGAGAACACGCCGCGCGCCACGCCGTAGCGGATAACGGTACCGATGGCACCGCCGGCGACTGCTTTCGCGCTGAACGCGTCGGAGAAAATCAGGTTGACGGCAGGCATCAGCGCATCAGAATTAATCACGATAATGGAGATACCGCCTACCACATAAAACACTGCCATGGCAGGTACGATGAAAGAAGCGGCTTTGGCGATGCCTTTGATACCGCCCAACACAACAATGGCAGTCAGAACGGTCAAAGTGATGCCGGTATAGACAGGATTGATGCCGAAGCTCGTCTGAACCGCTTGAGCGACTGAGTTGGACTGTACGGAGCTGCCGATACCGAACGAAGCGAATGTGCCGAATAAAGCGAACGCTAACGCCATCCATTTCCAGTTTTTACCCAAACCGTTTTCGATGTAATACATAGGGCCGCCGGACATTTCGCCTTTGGAGTTGGTCACGCGGTATTTCACCGCCAACACACCTTCGCCGTATTTGGTTGCCATGCCGAAAATGGCGGTCATCCACATCCAAAATACCGCGCCCGGACCGCCGGTCACTACGGCAGTCGCCACGCCGGCGATATTGCCCGTGCCGATGGTGGCGGACAGGGCGGTCATCAAAGCGGCGAAATGGGAAATATCGCCTTCGTGGTCTTCACCGTCTTCATGCTTCTTTGACGGCACGAAAGCCTGCTTCAGCGCATAGCCCAACATGGTGAATTGCAAGCCCTTCAGCATGACGGTCAGCAAAATGCCCGTACCGACCAGCAGCACCAGCATGACAGGCCCCCAGACCCAGCCGCTGATGGTTTCGAAAAAGGCTTTGAGGTTGTCTAAAAACCATTGCATGAGTTTCTCCTTTGTCTGTTTTATATTTTTTACGCACCACTATTTTTGTAGTGTCATGTAATTTCAGCACAGAATATTCAAGAACACAATATCTTTCTTTTTTAAAAGATTTTCGCCGCTATGCCTCAAGCGTGTGCCAAATCAGGCTAAACATATTGTTTACAATCTGAAAAATATAGTGGATTAAGATTGCCAACCTGTAAACGCATACGGTTCAACTGAAAAACCGAGGTCGTCTGAAAAAAAAACGGCGGATGCTTTTGAGATGGAAATACGCCAGAGGCGCATCGGTATGGTTTGGCGATAAAAAACTGCACCTTAATAGTTTGGAGGGGATGTCCAACTTTTTGGGTGCAGTTCGGTTTCAGACGACCTTTGGGAAACGGTCGTTTGTCGGGAAGGGTTTGGCGCCGTTATGGTTTGACGGCTTTTCCGTTGATGGTGACGGATGTGAGTTTGAGGTCGTAAGTTTTGCCGTCGTCGGTGTAATTGATTTCGGCGGGGATGTTGTTGAAGGCGGGGGCGAACGAATAGGTTACGGTGTCGTCGCCGCGTTTGACGCGGTATTTGTTGACTGTGGTGGTACCGCCGCCGATTTTGTAGTTTTCGCTGCCGACTTTGGTCATGCCGCTGACGGGGTAGAGTTTTTTGCCGTTGGTGATGTTCAGACCGGACGGCAGGCGGGCATCGTTGGCGGCAAGCTGCCAAGCCAGCGTAAAGAGGTCGAGTGTCGTGCCGCCGGTTTTGGCGGTTTCGCTCGAACCGGCTTTGCCGTAAGTGATGCTGTTGCCGCTGAATTTGGCTTCGGCATAGAGTTTGCCGCCGCGGACGTCTTTATAGTATTTGGGACGGAGGGTGTTGCCGCTGATGGTGCCGCCGGATTCAAAGCGGATGCTGTACATCGGGACTTTGATTCTGGACACGATGGTGTATTGGTTGCCGCTGCGTGTGAAGGTCATGGTGGCGGGTATGCCGTAGCTGCCGGAGTATTTCAGGGTGGCTGATTGGGGCAGTCCTGCGGCATAGGCGTTTGCGACGCTTAGGGAGAGGGCGGCGGCGATTAGCAGGGTGGGTGTTTTCATGATGTCATTCCTCCTGTTTGGGTCGTCTGAAAGGATTTCAGACGAGCTTGGGTTATTGGAGATTGCCCGAACCGAACATAAATTCTATCTGGCTCTGGTAATAGCTGTTGCCGTTGCGTTTGTCGAAGTCTGCGGCAAACTCGCGGGCATGTTGCGCCGCTTTTTCGTCAAAAGGAGAAAGCGCGATGAGGTAGTCCAAATAGAGCATATTGTCGTTTGGGGCATGTCGAATGATGGTGTCGCCGTGTCGGTTCATCAAATCGAGGGCGCGTTGCGACTGTCCGAGTTTGTACGCCAGTTGGGAAAAGAGGGGGATCAGGCGGACGAACTCTTCGTCTTCTTCGACGTTGATTTTGTCTATGGCTTCGTCCAAAAGGCGTTCCGCCTCCTCGTATTTGCCCAGCCTTATCATGCTGTCGATGACGGGGTAGTAGGTAAGGTGCGGCACTTCGGCGCAGGTCATTTCGCCCGTTAAGATGGGCTGGGCGGTATCGATGGCTTTTTGGTACTGCCCGATAAAATGGTAGAAATTGACCTGCTCGGACTGTTCGCACGCGGGACAGTCGGAAAATTCATCTGCGGCGGTTTGCTGCCATTTTTGGAAATTTTCTTTGGCGGCGGCGTGGTCTCCGGTCAGGATGTTTTGCAGCATCAGTGTTTTATAAAATGATGAAAGACTGAACCGCATGTTTTCATAGTGGTAACGCATTGTTTCGTTCGCTTCCTCGATTTCCTTTTTGTCAAGAAAGAGGTCGCGGGCAAGTATGGGAATGATCCATTTGAATTTCCACTGGCAATCGATTAAATCGTCGAAGCCTTCGGGAAAGCCGTCGTCTTCAGGATGCTGCTCGTAGCTTTCGTCACAGCGGTCCAAGTGATGGTCGATCAGCCAGTTTAGGCAGTGCAGCTTGAAACCGGGAGAAAAAGAGCGGTTATTGAGTGGGTCTCCGACAACAAAATCGCATACTGCCCGCGTTATTTCGGGTTTGTTTTCGACGCTTTGGTTGAATAAATCGATAGCTTTGCTTTGGCGTTTACGGTAGTCGGATTCGGAAATGATATCCGAAAGGGTCAACCGGTTTTGGCTCATGGTGTTTCCTTGTGGGGTGCTGCGCATTGGGCAGGATTACGCGAGTAAGGTTTGTCCTTCGGCGTTGCGCTCTGAATTGAATACGCGGTTGCCTTCGATTTTCAGACGACCTGCAACGAAATCGGCAACGGCTTGCGGGAAAAGGCAGTGTTCGACGGTCAGGACGCGTGCGGCAACGTCGTCGGGCGTATCGCCGTCGAGGATCGGGACGATGCCTTGCGAGATAATCGGACCGCAGTCCAGCTCGGGGGTTACAAAATGGATGGTGCAGCCTGCGACGCGGCAGCCGGCTTCAAGGGCGCGTTCGTGGGTATGCAGGCCGGTGAAGGCGGGGAGGATGGACGGGTGGATGTTGATCAGGCGGTTTGAGTAATGGGCGCAGAATTCGGGCGTGAGGATGCGCATAAAGCCTGCGAGGACGACCAAATCGGGTTGATAGGCATCGATTTTCTCCATCATGGCTTGGTCGAAAGCAAGGCGGCTGGGGAAGTCTTTGTGGTTGAGGCTGTCGGTGGCGATGCCGCGCTCGGCTGCCCAAGCCAGTCCGGCGGCGGTTGCGCTGTTGCTGAGGACGGCGGCGATGCGGGCGTTTGGAATGGCGGCATTGACGATGGCCTGCATATTGCTGCCGCGGCCGGAGATGAGGATAACGATGTTTTTCATGGTGTCGGTTGTAGGAGGTTGGTAGGTTTTATTGTATAGCAAAATAAAATCGCAATGTTATGGCGCAGGTTTATTGGGGGTTTGATGGGATAGGAGGTCGTCTGAAACGGGGTAAACCATGTTTTGCGAATATATAGAACAGAAATGCCCGAAACGGATTCGGTTCGGGCATCGGGTTAAAGCGCAGGCTTATTGGACTTTTTGAATGTCAACTTGACCGGGAGCGGATTGGAAATCTTCGGGTTTGCCGATTTTAACCAGCTTCACGTCGAATACCAAAGTGGAATTCGGACCGATTTTCCCGCCCGGCATGACTTGGTCGCGGTAGGCGAGTTTGGATGGGATGTAGAAGGTGGCTTCGCTGCCTTCTTTCAAGAGTTGGATGCCTTCGGCCCAGCCGGGGATAACTTGGCTGACGGGGAAGGTAACAGGACCGCCGTTGGCTTTGCTGCTGTCGAAGACGGTACCGTCAATCAGGCGGCCTTCGTATTCGACAACGACGATGTCGTCTTTTTTAGGCTGTTTGCCGTCACCTTCTTTGGTGATTTTGTATTGCAGGCCGGAAGCAGTGGTTTTCACACCTTCTTTAGTGGCGTTTTCTTTGAGGAACGCTTCGCCTTTTTCCAGGTTGGCTTTGGCGTCAGCCTGAAGTTTTTCCGCTGCTTTGACTTGTTGTTCTTTCAGGAATTTCATCATGACTTCTTGTGCTTGGGCCTCAGTCATTTTGCTTTCTTTGCCGTCATAAGAGGCTTGCAAGGCTTCGATGAAGACTTTCATGTCGATTTCCGCGCCCTGATCTTTCATTTGTTTCAGGGAGCTGCCGATGTCCATACCCATTGCGTAGCTGGCTTGTTGGACCGGTGTGCCGATAGAGGATGCGTCTTTTGCGGCAGATGCGCCGGAAGCTGCGGATGCCGATGCGGGTGCAGAGGCTGAAGCAGGTGTATTGGCGTCTTTTTTGTCGCAGGCGGTCAGTGCCAATGCGGCGGCGATTGCCAATGCGCTGAATTTGAAAGTTTTGTTCATGATGTTTTCGTCTTTTAAAAGGGGTCAGTAAAAGAAAGTCGGGATTATAGCCCAGTTTGAATCAAAAGGAATCAAGGCTGTTTAAATTTTCGGCTTATCGTGTAAAGCCGTTTTCAGACGACCTTCGATTTTAGGCTTTGCCCGTCATATCGTGGTGTTCGATGGTAAAGCCGTTTTTTCTGTATGCGCTGAAGCGTTCGCGGGCGTCGGCGAGCTCTTCCAAGCTGCTGCCTACAATTTCAAGCACACGGGCGGGGACGACGGGGGCTTCGTTCCAAAAGTCGGGCGAGAGATTGAGGACGGTGGCGTTTTCAGGGACAGTGGGTAAAGTATCGCCGAACGCGAGCCATACGGGTGTTTCAGACGACATGGGTTGGTCGGCTTGCCAAATTTCATGCGGAATGAAGCTTTCGGGAGTTTGTTGCCAAAGGTCGCGGTCGAGGCGGCGGATGGTTTCATCGGAATCCGACCAGACCAATATCTGCCCGCCGTCGCGTATGGCGCGCGCAATCAGGCGGCAGGCGAAGGCGGCGGGGTCGGCGGCGTGGGTGTAGAAAGTGGCTTTGGGCATGATGCACGGGGCAGGGGAGGAAATGGGGGATTATAGTAAAAACGTTGTGAAAGGGCTATGGTGGGGCTGCCTTACCGGCTTGGTTATCAAACGTATTGATCAGCCGTCTCTTGCCTGCGTCAGAATATTCAGGCATCCGTACGCTTGTCAGGATGCCTTGTCAAAGAATATCAGGTTTTCAGACGACCTTTTGGGATGGTTGTTTGTAACACGATGGAAAATTTACTGAACAGGAAGCCTGAAATGTCCGGTAATGGTATAGCGGTAGAGGATGTCGTCTTCGCGGGTTCCCAAACCGATATTGTGGATAATCAAGGGTCTGTCTCCGATTTTGCGGTCGGAGACGATGCCGATGTGGGGGCGGTTGCCTTTAAGCTCCCAAGTCACAATATCGCCTGCCTGATAATTCGTATCCTGTACCGCCCAGCCTTGGCGTGTGAAATAAGTCATGAGGTTGGGCACCCGGCGGTGGTCGATGTTGGCATCGGGTTGTTTCAAGCCCCAACGGTTGGGATAGGCGGAGAAGTTCCGGCTCATGTCTTGATGGACAAGTTCTTGCAAATCCATATTTTGGTCGCGCAGGGCGCGGATGATGACGTCGGTGCACACGCCTTTTTTCATCGGTACGTCACCCATCGGATATTTGAGTTTGGTATAGGCAGAGTCATAACGCAGGGTCTTGCCGATTTGGTTGCGCGCAGATTGGACGATTTTCGGGGATGGTCGGTCGGGTTGGGTAATGGATTGTGAAGAGCCGGTACGGATAAGTGGGATGGTCGGACCGTAAGGGCTGTGATAAAACCAAAAAGCCGCAGCCGTAATCAAGGCAATGGCAACCGCAATGCTGGCAAGAACGAGATTGAGGGAGGTTTTGCGTTTCATGATTTGCGCACGGATTTAATGTAAATGTTATATTCGTTATTTATCAGATTTCGGGGTGGGGTGGCAATCAAAAGAGGAGTAACGGTCTTTATTAGGTATATTCGGACGGGTAATCAATACGTTTTTGAGGGGAAAATGGCATTTTGTTAACGCTAAATCTCCTGTTTAGTCAAAATGATACTTTGGTTTTGCATACCTTTTCCAAGTACGGCATTTTAGAATCCGCCTCTTTTTGAGAAAATACCGCAGCATTAGCAGTAATGCGGTATAAGTCTTACAGCCTGATTGTGAATTCGCTCGAAAATTTTAGGGCAAACCGATAATTTGAATTCCAACCGGTTTCGATATAAAGCGTAGCGTGCAAAGTAAACTTCAATATTCCGATATTGTTTAATTTTGTTGTTCTTTTATATCAATCAAAAACATAAACCAACCATACCCAAAAAAGGAATCTCCCCGGTGAAACGAATCTTCTTGTTTCTCGCAACCAATATTGCCGTTTTGGTCGTCATCCGCGTTGTTTTGGCCGTACTTGGCATACACAGTACGGATCAGGTCGGCAGCCTGCTGGTGTACTCGGCCGTCGTCGGCTTTGCCGGTTCGATCATTTCATTATTGATGTCCAAATCCATCGCGAAAAACTCAGTCGGTGCGGAAGTCATCGTGCAGCCGCGCAATCAAGTGGAAGCGTGGTTGTTGGCGACTGTGGAAGCACAGGCGAGGCAGTGGAGCCTGAAAACGCCGGAAGTGGCGATCTACCATTCCCCCGAACCCAATGCCTTTGCAACCGGTGCCACGCGCAACAGTTCGCTGATTGCGGTGAGTACGGGTTTGCTCGAGCGCATGACGCGGGACGAAGTCGAAGCCGTTTTGGCGCACGAAATGGCACACGTCGGCAACGGCGACATGGTTACGCTGACCTTGATACAGGGCGTGGTCAATACGTTTGTGGTTTTCCTTGCCCGCATCGTTTCCGGCATGATTGCACGCAACAACGACGGCAGCACTTCGCAAGGCACATATTTTTTAGTCAGCATGGTATTGCAGGTCGTGTTCGGCTTTTTGGCAAGCATCATCGTGATGTGGTTCAGCCGTCAGCGTGAATACCGTGCGGATGCAGGCGCCGCCAAACTGGTCGGCGCGCCCAAAATGATTGCCGCGCTGCAACGCTTGAAAGGCAACCCGAGCGATTTGCCGCAGCAAATGAATGCGATCGGTATCGCCAGCGATGCCAAAGATTCTTTGCTCAGCACCCACCCCTCTTTGGAAAACCGGATTGCCCGCCTGAAAGCTTTATAATCAGGGCAGGGATTCACATAATGGAAAGATGATTGAAGGTCGTCTGAAAATGTGAATCGTCCAACCAACTTCGGATATTCTTGAAAACCTGTTCATTTGATTTGTATCAGCCGGATTCTGTCATATTGCAGAATCCGGCTGTTTTCATTTCAAACTGTATTTTGGGTGTTCCTGTAAATGGACCTGAAAGCAATACGGCGTTTCCTTGTTTGCGATTTTGTCTTGCCCTCCTGATTGTTGACGATTTCACTTATAATATAGTGGATTAACTTTAAACCAGTACGGCGTTGCCTCGCCTTGCCGTACTATCTGTACTGTCTGCGGCTTCGTCGCCTTGTCCTGATTTAAATTTAATCCACTATACCTTCCCTCATTTTTCATCTTCACACTCTATTTAAATTTCTCACCAAAATGACACACCCAAATTCCCCGCAATCCGAATTTTTACGCGGCATCAAAGAATGTTCGCCCATGCTTATCGGGCTTTTGCCGTGGGCGCTGATACTCGGCGTACAAGGCGGGCAGAAAGGGATGAGTTGGCTGGAAATGCTGCTGATGACGGGCATGAACTTTGCCGGCGGCTCGGAATTTGCTGCGGTCAACTTGTGGGCAAATCCGTTGCCGATACTGATCATCGCTACCGTTACCTTCATGATTAATTCGCGCCATATTCTGATGGGGGCGGCAATCGCGCCTTATATGCGGGATATGCCGCTGAAAAAAGCCATGCCCGCGCTGTTTTTTATGTGCGACGAAAGTTGGGCGCTGGCGTTTGCGGAAATCCAAAAGCGCAAGGCGATGGGGTTGCCGGCGTTCAATATGCCTTATTACGCGGGCGTGTGCTTTATCCTTTATACCACTTGGATCGGCTTTGCGGCGTTTGGCGCGGCAGTCGGGCCGATGTTCGGCGACGTCGCGGCATGGGGTTTCGGCATGGCGTTTCCCGCCGTATTTTTGGTGCTGCTGCGCGGTATGTGGAAAAGCTTTAAGGCGGCACGCCCTTGGTTTGTCAGCCTGATTGTGGCGGGTGGGACTTATTTGTCGGTAGACGGGCATTGGTATGTGCCGATGGGCGCGATTTCCGGCCTGCTTGCCGCCTATCTTTGGGGAGAGAAGGAATGAAGGATTTGCTCTCTTGGCAGTCGTTCCTGCTGTTTGCCAGTATGCTGGCGGTAACGTATTCCACCCGCCTTATCGGTTTTTTCGCCTTGCGCAACCGTACCTTAAGCCGTCGCGCGCAAATCGTGATGGAAGCCGCGCCGGGTTGCGTGTTGATTTCCGTCATCGCGCCTTATTTCGTATCCGACAAGCCGCACGAGTTGATTGCCATTGCGCTGACCGTGTTTGCCGCAAGCAGGTTTTCCATGTTGGTTACCGTGTTGATTGGCGTAGGCAGTTCGGGGTTGTTGGGGTATTTGATGCGCTAGGCGGCTGCATTTGAGTGAAACCGGTTACACCTGCTTTCAGACGACCTTATCTTGTTATAATGTCGTCTGAAATTTTTTATAAAGCAAAATCATGGCAAACCAAAGACTCATCTACGGCTTCCACGCCGTCAACGCCCGTCTGTGGCAGAACCCGAAATCGATTACCGAACTCTACGTCCAAGAAGGCAAAAACGATGCCCGCACGCGCGACGTGTTGGAGAAGGCGGCAAACGAAAACGTGCGCGTACATTTCGCCGACGCCGACCGCCTCAACGCCATCAGCAAAGGCGCGCGGCATCAGGGCGTGGTCGGATTTATCAACGCTTCCAAAAACCACGTCCACCTCGAAGACGTATTGGAAAACCTGAGCGAACCACCGCTATTGCTGATACTCGACGGCATCACCGACCCGCACAACCTCGGCGCGTGCCTGCGTACCGCCGACGCAATGGGCGTACACGCCGTCATCGCCCCGAAAGACAAAAGCGCAGGGCTGAACGCCACCGTCAGCAAAGTCGCCTGCGGCGCAGCGGAAACCGTCCCCTACATCACCGTAACCAACCTCGCCCGCACCCTGCGCGAGCTGAAAGAATACGGCATCTGGATCATCGGCACCGACATGGGCGGCGACGCCGACCTCTATCACTGCGACCTGCCCGACAGCGCGGCATGGGTGATGGGCAACGAAGGCGAAGGCATGCGCCGCCTGACGCGCGAACATTGCGACATGCTGGTGTCGATACCCATGTTCGGCACGGTCGAAAGCATGAACGTCTCCGTCAGCGCGGGTATGGTATTGAGCGAAACGCGCCGTCAGCGGGTGTTGAAAGCAGAAAAATAGGACTTAGGTTTGTGAACGGAAGACGTCGTCTGAAAACCAAATTTCCAGTTTTCAGACGACGTTTTACTTAGAGGCGATTCTCTTTACCCGACCATTTCATCGACTTTGCGTTGATAGCTTTTCAACAGATCCGCCGAGCGGGCGAAGCGTTCGGCTTCGTCGTCTGAAAGTTGCAGGTTGATGATGCGGACCGCGCCTTGGCGGTTGACGACGGTCGGTACGCCGATATACACGCCGTTTTGTCCGAACTCGCCTTCAAGCAAGGTGGAAACAGGAAGCACGACGCCTTGATTGTGCAGGATGGCGTTGGAGATGCGGCTCAAACCCATGCCGATGCCGTGGCTGGTCGAACCTTTGGCGGCGATGACTTCGTAGGCGGCATTGCGCACGGTGTTATAGATTTTGTCCATACGCGCCTGCCCGTCTTCTGATTGTTCCAACATCTTCTGAACCGACATACCCGCGATGTTGGCAGTACTCCAAAGTGCAATGATGCTGTCGCCGTGTTCGCCGATCATCATGGCATCGACGCTCCAAGGTGCGACGTCGAACTCGTTGCCCAGACAAACGCGGAAACGGGCGGAGTCAAGGATGGTGCCCGAGCCGATAACGCGCTCTTTGGGCAGGCCTGAAAAGCGCAGGACGGCATAAGATAGTACGTCCACAGGATTGGAGGCAACTAAGAAGATGCCGTCAAAGCCTGAAGCCATGACTTTAGAAACGATGTCGCGGAAGATGCGCAGGTTTTTGTCGATTAAGTCCAAACGGGTTTCGCCGGGAGCCTGCGCCGCGCCCGCACAAATACACACGATGTCCGCATCCGAACAATCATCGTAATCGCCGACATAAATACGCGCAGGCGAGGCGGCATAAGGCATTCCGTGGCGGAAGTCGCGCGCTTCGCCTTCCGCGCGCGTGCGGTTGATGTCGATTAAAACCATGTCGTCGCACAAGGCTTGGTTGAGCATGGAATAGGCATAGCTGACACCGACCGCGCCCAAGCCCACAACGACTACTTTGTTACCAACTTTTTTCATGTTTATTCCTGTTTGTTTGTAAATAGGAATTATTAATAACACTTGGACGGGGTGGCGTCAAATTTCAGACGACCGAGGTTTTGAAATGCTCAAAAAAATCTTACCCAATGACTAACCTGTAATAAATTCCCTCAAAAACTCATCAATCCGTTTATTCAAAAAAATCATGCGCTCTTCATTGAAATAAACTTTTGCTTTTTCTCTGTCGACCGTTGCTTTTAAGCTGTTTAGCCTACCCAAATCCAAATTCTCTCGGGTGTATTTCCTTGCCAGCATTGCGCGGAGTAAATCGCCGTCCAAGCTTAAATTTTGGATAACTTTCTCTACTTTATCGTTGGCATCTTTTTGTTTGTAATCGGCGATGTAGTCGCTCAATGCCAAACTCGGGTCAAGCTCAATATCACCTGATTGCACATCGTGTAAAAACAGCTCGGCAAATTTTTGGTCTTCCTTGGAAAGTGTGGCAAAAGAATGATGCAATTCTTCAAGTGCCGCCGCTTCTTCCATGCTGCCAATGGTTTTGAGCCATTTTGTAAAGCGGTCATTCATATATTCCTGATCTATTCTGTCGGTTTCAATCTCATTGATATGCGAGCGCAAATCAAATGGCACTTCGTCGCTACCTCCACCGCCGCCACCAGGTTCTTCTTTAAATAAATCTTTATAACGTGCCAGCAGTTTATCGTAGGTCTCTTGATCGAAATTGAGTGTGGCAGTGATCACGCTGTCGTCTTCCTGCACCACGTTATAGCTTAATTTTTCCCAAACAAAGCCGAGCAGCCGGGCAGCCTGCAAGTGATCGTTGAGCTGATTGAATAATTTGACAAACTTCGCGCAAGCAGTTGCATCATCAGGATTGGTTGCAAAATCTGCCACTCCCGCACGTTTGAAAATATCGGCAATCTCGGCAAAGCAGACATTCATTTTGTTGATAATCTTATCCAAATTATCCACAAACAAACCCATTGGACGGTCGCCCGAATAAAGTTTTACGGCACGCTCAATGTTTTGTTGCATCGTGTGCGGCTTGCGGTAATAGCGGATTAAACCAAAAGGCTTATCGGTTTTGTCGCATAAGCGATTGGTGCGGGAAAACGCCTGAATCAAGTTGGCGTAGTCCAGAATCTTGTCCAAATAGAGCGTATTGATCCATTTACTGTCGAAGCCTGTCAGCATTTGATCGACCACAATCAACAAATCCAGCTGCTCGTCGGGCTTGATCCTCTTATATGCATTGATATGCGACAACCTGTCTGACAAGTCCGTTTTAAATTTGGCGTAAGAGGCATAGCCGAAACTCGTACCGAACTGGGCGTTGTAATCAGCTAAAATTTCGGCAATCCATTCTTCTTTGTCACTATCATCCTGTTCATCATTGGGGATATTCGGATCGAAAAGAGCGGTCAGCTTCAGCCCGGAATTTTTGGCTTTAATCAGGCGGTAATAAGTGACCGCTTCAGAAATGGAGCTGGTGGCAAAAATGGCATGATATTTTTTTCCTTGGCTGAGCCGCTGCCAATTTTCCAGCATGTCTTTAATCACCGCATTAACATGTGCCGGCGTTTGATATTGAACATTGGGCACATAATCCTCAATGCCTTTTTGATATTTGCCGTTCTTATCATACTTGCCCGCCATCGGCACATCGTTCATAAAGCGGTTGTAGATTGTCTTTTTCGCCTCATCAGCAAATACCTCGCTTTCATCTGCTGCTTTTGCCTCCTGTAAAGCAACGGCTCGGCGCAAATCGCTGTCTTGGAAGGTGCGGATATGGAAGGGGTGGAAGCCCAGCACATTTTCATCACGAATGCCGTCTGCGATGGAATAGCGGTGCAACTCATTGCCGAAAACCGTGGCAGTGGTTGAGTTTTTCTTTGCGTTTTCTTCTTCAATCGGCGTGCCGGTAAAGCCGAAGAAAAGTGCATTGGGGAAGGTGTGCTTAATGGTGAGCAACATGTCGCCAAAAGTAGTGCGGTGGGCTTCATCAATAATAAACACCAAATGCTTGCCGCTGATTTGCTCGATGTCAGCCTCATTTACCCCTTCTTCTGCCTTGATATTACTCATTTTTTGAATGGAGGTAACGATTAAGCGGTCGCGGTCTTGTTTGCTTTTCAGCTTGGCGAGCAAAATGGCGGTGTTTTCCGTTGCCTGCACATCATCTTTACTGTCGGCAAAATTCTGATATTCCTCCAGAGATTGCTTGCCCAGCTCAATACGGTCAAGCAAGAAAATCACCTTATCCGCATCTTTGCGGCGGCTGATTAACTGCGCCGATTTAAAGCTGGATACCGTTTTGCCCGAGCCGGTGGTATGCCAAATATAGCCGCCGCGCTGATTGCCCGCCGTCCAATCGGTTTTTGCCACCGTGTCGGCAATTTTGTTGACCGCATAATACTGATAGCTGCGTAACACTTTCAGCTGTTCGTCTTTCGCATCGGCAATGGTGTAGTCGCCAATAAACTGGTGCGCCATCGGAATTGAGAGGAAATGCGTTGCCACCTTATCCCAATCGTTCATATACACATTATTGAAATCCGCCCAACGGAAATAAAACGCCGGATTTAATTGACCGCTGGTATTGGCAAAATAGCGGCATTCTTCCGGCGTCATCGCCACAAACACCTGCACCAGGCTAAAAATGCCCGAAAACGCCCCCGCCTTATGGTATCGCTCGATTTGGTTGGTCGCTTGGCTGATGGGCACACCTGAGCGTTTTAACTCAATATGAAACATTGGCATACCGTTGATTAACAACATCAGATCGCCGCGCTGTTTGGGGTATAAATCCGAACGAGGGGTGAAATGGGGCTGTTGGGCAATTTGATAGCGGCTTTTGCCGGCAGAAATTTCCTCACGGTCAAAAATATCCAGCGACACTTCCTTGCCGAAATGACGGCTTACCTCATTTTCGCGCTTGATGGCCACCGTTTTGCCGTTGATAAAGCCATTTAGCGCATAAGGCGTTTTGAGTGCCTGCACCTGCTCCAAAATCTGGTTCATTTCCGAGCGAATCAACGGCACATCGAGCTTGTCGATGTGCTGATTAGTTTTATTCAAATGCGCCTGCCAGTTGGCAATCAAGTCTTCTTCGGTGGGGTGGCGCAACACTTCCTTTTCCCAGCTTTTGGTAGCCAGCAGGGCAATCAGTGCGTTTTCAAAATCAGCTTCTTTATTAAACATTCTTTTTCTCCGTAAGGGGCTTCCGCCTTTTTTCAGACGACCTCAATCATGGACAGGAACGCTGCCCTACACCAACATCGCCGCCAACAGCCCTTTTTTGAGTTGGTTTAATTTTTCGACCTCTGCCGACTGTAAGGCAATGGTTTCGTCCAGTTGGCGGAAAAAATTGCCAATGGCGGTTTGTTCTTTGAGAGATGGCGCAAAAAATTCCATTTGCAATAATGTATTTTTAGATATTTCTAAAAATGTTGAGCCAGACGCATTTTTTAAAGCATAGTCTTTAATTTTAAATCCCATGGTATAGAGAAAATAAACATCTAATCTTTCCCCGACAACAAAAGATTGAAATCCTTGATTTGTCGCTCCGTCTTTAGTAAGAATTGCCATATCGCCAATACTTGCTCTTGATGTAAAAAGTACCGTTCTATTTGCAGGGAGGATTTGGGCTGCACTTTTTTGTAATCCAAGTAGTGTAATTTTTTTTACACTCCCATTTGCATAGGCAGCTTCTCCAATTTCAGTAGGAGAATACCAGTCAATATCACCATTCCAATATGTTGAATTTGTTGTATCGGGCGTACCTCCGCCAACAATTTCAACCTCCGCACCTAATTTCTTCCGCTCCCATTCCCCCTTAAACCCTTTAAAGCGGATTTTCGGTATTTTTTCACCGTTTGCGGGGAACATTTTTGCCAGCATTGCCTTTTTAAGCTGACGGCTTTTTTCCAACACCGCACGGCTCTCGGCGATTAGGCTGTCTAAGCGACGGAAAAAATTGCCGATAGCGGTTTGTTCTTGCAATGAGCAAGGCAATAAAATTTTTATTTCAAAAAAATCATGTACAGGGATATTTAATAATCCATGATTTCTTGCGCCTTCACCTGCAATACTGGCAACCTCGCCATGCCAATTTGTTCCATCAAAATAGCTAACAAGATATTGAGAGCTTGCAAATGTAGGTTTAAATAAAATGTAAAGTGTGGATAGAACACCATTTTTATGTCTATCTAGTCGTTTAATAGCCCCCCAAGGATAGCCATTAGAATAACTTTTATTATATGCAAACTCACCATTTTCAATTAAGTAATACCCAGTCAGGTTTTTACCTGCAACTTGATTATCAAAAAATTCTGTTTGTGCAATGAGTCCATTTTGTGCAGAAATAGTTAATGGCAACAGGCTATCTAAATTTGTATTTTTTCTGGTAATTCTTTGAACTACTTCTCCTAATTTTTTCTCTTCCCACTCTCCTGTAAACCCCTGAAACCGCAAACGTGGCTCTTGTTGCTTATTCATTTTGTCCCCTTAGCCTTTCAAAATCGCCTGCCATGCGGCAATGCCCTGCAAATCAAACTCGCTGCCGGTGAGATCACTCATCATTTGTGCCAGTGCGGCGGCACTTTCTTGTTTGCGTTGGCTGATATGCTGATAGGTGTCGGCATATTTGTCGCAAAGTGCGGTCAGTTTTTGGCTGAATTGCGCCAGCATGTTTTCAGGCAGCCTGCACATCGCCGCATTGAGTGGAACAAACCATTTTTGGCGGAGCAAATCGAGAGCTTCGGCATCATCCAGGGCTTCAATGGCGACTTTGGTTTTGCTGTGAAGCTCGGCGGATTGGGTTTTAAGTTCTGTCTTGAGTGTTTTTTCTTCGGCAAGCAATTTATAGGCAGCCTGCAATTTTGCGCCTAGGCTTTCTTCGGCAAAAAGGTGTTTGTCGATGGCTTTGCTTAAGTCGGCTTTTTTGGCAATCGCGATGCCGTCCGCTTCCAATTCTTGTTGCAAGGCTTTTGGAATTTCGGCATTGATAAAGCCGTCGCCGTCTTCATTGACGGCAGGGCAGGCTTTTTCTTCTTCGCTCAGGTTTTCCAAAATGCTTTGTATTTCGGCAGCGATTTCTGCCAAGCGGCTTTCTTTGGCTTTTAGGTTTGCCAATTCTTGCGGCAATTTAACGGCTTGCACCAATTCAAACGGCAGAATATGCCCCACCCAGCCGTCTTGCACTTCGGCTTCTTTTTTGGTTTTGCTGTCTTTTTTCAGCACCATAAAAGGATCAACCTGCTTAATTGCTTTTTTACCTTCGGTTTGAATCATCTCCAAATCAGCGGCAATGCCCGCCACATCGGCACGCCATAGGTCATCGAGTTTTTGATAGGCGGTATAAAAATCCAATAAGGGCATTGCCTGCACTTTTTCCCGAATGAGTTCGGCAAGTTGTTGCTGGGTTTGAGAGATGTTGAGCGTTTCCATCGGCTCAATCAGCAGGGTTTCCAAGCTGGCGGTGAAATCGGCAAAGTTTTCTGCAAATTGCGCTTGGTAATTCAGCACGCTGGCGTGGCTTTGCATGGCGGCTTTTAGATTGTCGGTTTTGGGCTGCACATAAGGTGTGCCGTTATCGGCAAACAAAGCAGCCTGCAAGCCGTCAAAGGCTGCCCAATAGTCTGCAAATTGTGCCAGCTCGGCTTTGGGAATGCCGCCGTGCATAGTGGCGAAAATATCCCATTGCTCTGCCGGTTCGGCAGAATCGACATAGCGCGGAATATTGAGGTTGTAGCCGTTTGCCACAATTTCGGCTTTCGGCACGATGCGGGAAAATTTGGGCAGTTCGCGGCGGTGGGTTATGCAATCGACGATGCGCTTGATGTCGCTTGCCTGCAAATGGTTGTTTTTGCCCACTTTGATGAAATGCTTGGAGGCGTCAATCATCAGCACGTTGTTATGCTCGCGCTCTTGGCGTAAAACGATAATGATGGTGGGAATGCCAGTGCCGAAAAAGATATTGGCAGGTAGCCCGATAATGGCATCAATATGATTGTATTCAATCAGGTTTTTACGGATTTTCTCTTCTTCGCCGCCTCTAAAAAGCACACCATGCGGCAAGACGATGGTCATGATACCGTTGGGTTTTAAGTGGAATAGGTCGTGCAACAAAAAGGCAAAATCGGCTTTTGCTTGCGGGGCGATGCCAAAGCGTTTGTAGCGTACGTCGTTTTCTTTGTCTTTCGGATTCCACGGTTGGGAATAAGGCGGATTGGACACCACAGCATCCAGATAAAGCGGCTCGCCTTCCAGCGGCCAGTCGTCTTCCAGGGTGTCGGCATTGCGGGTGAAAATATTACTCGGCAAAATGCCGCGCATCACCAGATTCATGCGCGTGAGGTTGAAGGTGTTTTCTTTTAATTCCTGCGCGTAATATTTGATGCTGTCGGCACTTTTAAGATGTTTGGCAACGCTATGGCCGATATTAATCAGCAATGAACCCGAACCGCTGGTCGGGTCGTAGATGCTGATTTCTTCACGGTCTTTCAGATGATCGGCAATGATTTCAGACATCAGCAAAGATACTTCGTGCGGCGTATAGAATTCACCCGCTTTTTTGCCTGCGTTGGCGGCAAACATACCGATGAGATATTCGTAGATAAATCCCAATACGTCATAGCCCTGTTTGCCGTCCATGGGAATATCGGCAATCAGCACGAAAAGGTCTTTCACCGCATTAGTTTGGCTGGCGGCAGTATCGCCCAATTTGCTCAAGCCCGATTCCAAGGTTTTGAAAATGCCGTCAAAAACAGCGGTGTAGTTTTCTGCAATATTGCGACTGAAAGCGCCCATTGCCGTGCGAACGTGGGCAATATTGAAATCCGAGCCTTGATCCAACCAAGTTGAAAACAGATGTTCGTAGCTGATGAAATAGCCGAGGTTTCTTTTAATGTAATCAAAAAACTCACCCGATTCGGTAAGCTGTTCGGCAAAATCTGATTTTTCCAACCCTTGTTCAAGGACAAATTTCTCCAGTTTGTCGGACAAAAATTTGTAGAAAATAAAGCCTAAAATGTAATCTTTGTATTCGTTCGCTTCGATTTTGGAACGCATTTTATTTGCCGATTGCCAGATTTTGGCAGCAAGTTGTTGTTTGTTCATTTTTGTCTCTTATTGGTTCTTGATTCTATACATATTGCGATATTTATGATTGCTAGATGCAGGCTTAGTAGCTATGATAAACCATCAACACAGTGTTTACATAATTTATAGTGGATTAACTTTAAACCAGTACGGCGTTGCCTCGCCTTAGCTCAAAG
>ERZ1674236.125-NODE-125-length-20129-cov-47.939125_pt1 | contig 20129 bp, 21 predicted proteins | sample MGYA00581210_ERZ1674236 | MGnify/ENA primary metagenome ERZ1674236 (study PRJEB41354, sample SAMEA4873328) | human saliva metagenome | biome: human-associated habitat [ENVO:00009003]; feature: mouth environment [ENVO:08000002]; material: saliva material...
TGGTTTTAAATTGCGTTTTTTGCTTTTTAGTTAATTAAAAATATCTTATTTGTTCGGTTTGGTCATTGTTGAAATCAAGCGTTGCATTTTATATATTTAATATGGTAGGAAATTTTATATGAAGATATATTTTTTCTACTGGAAATGATATTTTTCTTTTTTGTCTCTCTGTTAATTATTCCATAGATTTGTGTTGTATTTTCGATACTTGTGCCATGGTGTGGATAAGAGGTGTTTTTGTTTGGATGGTATATATTGGAATAAGCTGAGATTTGTAAAGACAATCCGAGTTTTCAGACGACCTTTTAGTCAAAAATAAAGCCCGATTATTGCAATCGGGCTTTATTGGTTTGTGGTCGTATCATTCAATCACGATTTTCGGGAAGCGGCTGCTGAAATCTTTGCCTTTGTCTGCAATGGTCAGGGCGATTTGGAAGGCCGCGTCGGTATAGATTTTGGCAATGGTGGGATGTTCATCAAGCAATTGTTTCGCCGCGCCGCCATCCATTGCTTCGCGTACGGGTAGGCTTAACGGAAGCTGTCCGAGCAGTGGGACATTCAGACGACCTGCCAGGTTTTTGCCGCCTTCAGAACCGAAAATAGCTTCGGCGTGGCCGCAGTTGGAGCAGATATGTACCGACATGTTTTCCAGTACGCCGAAAATCGGAATATTGACTTTGTGGAACATATCGACTGCTTTGCGCGCGTCAATCAGGGCAATGTCTTGCGGCGTGGTAACAACAACAGAACCGGTTACGGGGATTTTCTGCGACAGGGTGAGCTGGATATCGCCTGTACCCGGCGGCAGGTCGATGAAGAGGTAGTCCACTTCATCCCACTCGCTTTGGAACATCAACTGCTGCAAGGCTTGGCTGACCATCGGGCCGCGCCAAACGACGGCTTGGTCGGTATCGACCAGAAAGCCGATGGACATCACTTGGATGCCGCTGTCGGCTTCGACGGGAATCAGTTTTTTGTTTTGTTGGTCGGGTTTGCGGTCTTGCACGCCCAACATGGTCGGCTGGCTCGGACCGTAGAGGTCGGCATCCAGTACGCCCACGCGTGCGCCCATGCGTGCCATGGCGGTGGCAAGATTGGCGGTAGTGGTGGATTTGCCGACACCGCCTTTGCCGGATGCAACGGCGATAATGTTTTTGACACCTTTGATGGTGGCAACGCCGGGCTGTACTTTGTGCGTTGTGATTTCCGTGTCGATGCTGAGGTGGATATGCGCGTCGCCCGTGATGCCGATGACGGCTTCTTGCAGGCTGTTGGCGATGTCGGCGGCGATGTGGCCGACGGGGAATCCGAATTTCAGTCCGATATGGAGGCCGTCGGAACGTTCTTCCAACAGTTGGACGGCTTTTTCACTGCCGAGCGTGCGTTCGGTACCGGGGATTTTTACTGCTTCCAGTGCAGTTTGAATGGCTGCGATATTCATGGCGTATCTCTGGTTGATAGGGGACGATAATTGAATGAAGGATGATTCATGTTTGGTGTGTTAAATACAGGAAATACGGTAGGTATGGAATGAAAGACACGGATCCATATTTCAGGAAAAATGCGTGAGTGCTGTAATAAATTTTCTTACAATAAAAACTGTATCTAAAGTCATCAAAATTAATTTAAATATTATTAAAAATATAGAGTTTTTATACAATGAATTATCAGGTTGGTCATGATATTTTATGTAATTATATTTCTGAACTTTATATTATGTTTCAATGAATATGAATGAGCTGGGTAGTGAATGTTAATCCCAATTTGCGGCAAGTTCATTTGCTATTTTGAGTCGTTCTGTAGTGCCGACATCCAGCCATAATCCATTGTGTTGCTCGCCGGTAACGCGGTGTTGGTTCATGGCTTCCCGCAATAGAGGCGCGAGTTTGGCGATTTGGTTGGGCGGTGTATTTTGGAAAAGGTCGGGGTGGTATATGCCTATGCCGCTGAAGGTTAGCGCGATTCCTTCGGTTTTATTGGAGTGTACCTGTCCATCGGGAGAAATGGAAAAATCGCCCTCCGGATTGTGTGGGGGGTTGGGAACCAACCAAATATGTGCCAGTAGGTTGGATGTTTGTAGGGATGCGGCAGCCTGTCGGGCGGCGTTGAAGTCGATATCGGTCAAAACATCTCCGTTGATGACAAGGAAAGGGGCGTCGCCCAGTAAGGGTAGGGCGGTAGCGATTCCGCCGGCGGTCTCCAGTCCGCCTGTTGATTCGGGGGAGTAGGCTATGTTGACTCCGTATTGTGCGCCGTTACCAAGTGTGGCTTCGATTTGTTCGCCTAGCCATGCGTGATTGATGACGATTTCGGTGAAACCTGCGTTTTTCAGACGACGTATATGCCAGCCGATGAGTGGTTCGCTGCCGACTTTTAGAAGTGGTTTGGGTGTGTGGTCGGTCAGGGGGCGCATCCTTTCTCCGCGTCCTGCTGCCAGTATCATTGCTTTCATGGCTGTCCTTGTTTGGGATGGGATTATATAGTGGATTAACTTTAAACCAGTACGGCGTTGCCTCGCCTTAGCTCAAAGAGAACGATTCTCTAAGGTGCTGAAGCACCAAGTGAATCGGTTCCGTACTATCTGTACTGTCTGCGGCTTCGTCGCCTTGTCCTGATTTAAAGTTAATCCACTATAGTCATTTGATGTGAAAGTATACAGTGTTGTGCCGTCAGGATTCAAAGGGAATGATACTTTGGTTATCGGTGTATTGATTGGTCGTTGATGAGGGGATACGGAATCAATAGGTCGTCTGAAAACGAAGATGGGTTTTCAGACGACCTTGTGTTCAGGCCAATGATTTGAATTGTCGGCGGAAATACAGTAACGCCGGGTTGTCGGTGTGGATAGTGGTGATTTCATCGATGCGGACATAAAAGATGAAATGTGTGCCGATTTCGTGTTGATCGATAATGTGACCGTGTAAATGGGCCAGTGCGCCTTCAACTTCGAGTTGACCGGTTTGCCCTCTATGCCAAATGTGGTATTCGAAGCGTTCTTCGGGGGAAAGGTTGGTAAGTCCTGCGAAGTGTTCGGCGACGTCTTGCTGATTTTCTGACAGGGTGTTGATACAGAGGTTTCGGTTTGCCTGCAATATGGGAATGATGCCTGCCTGCCGGTTGATACATAACATAACGGTAGGCGGCTCGTCGGTAATTGGCGCTACGGCTGTCATGGTAATGCCGTAACGTCCGGATTGTCCGTCTGTGGTAATAACATGGACGCCTGCGGCACAGGATGCCATAGCATCGCGGAATGGACTCTTGAGTGTGTGTGTGGAATCTGTCATTCAGTTTCTTTTATTTTAGTGCCTGCTCAATTTGCGCGAGCTGGCGCAAAAGCTCTTTCAATTCGAGCATTTTTTCTTTAGATAAGATTTTTTCGATGGCGTCATAGCGTTCATCCACTTGCGCGCCTATGGTTTCGTACAGTTTTTCGCCTTCTTGGGTCAGCTTCAGGTAAACGCGGCGCTGGTCGTTAGAGGGTTTCAGGCGTACCGCCAAGCCTGCTTTTTCCAGTCGGGTCAGGATGCCGGTCAGGCTAGGACGTAAGATGCAGGCTTGGTTGGCGAGATCTTGGAAGTCTAATGTGCCGTTTTCTGCCAGAAGGCGGATGATACGCCATTGCTGGTCGGTAATATTGGCTTGGTTCAAAATAGGGCGGAATTGTGTCATCAACGCTTCTCGGGCTTGAATCAGTCCAATATTGATAGATGCATGTTTAGATTGGTTGGGCATTATAAGTCTCCATTGTTATCAAAAATCAAACCGTTGAAGCGCGAGGCGGGTATGCAAAAAGCGTTTTTTCATTATAAGCCGCTATTGAAGCGGCAAGGATATATGGGAACAAAAGCATCATTGTTTGGGTATGTTGGGAATACGCTGAACAGTTTGTTTTGATAATAATGTTCCCAAGTTTTCTTATAATCCTATCTTAGTCTATTTTCTGCGCAATCTCAACAAAATCATCAAGTACGGATTTTTTGGGTAATTCATTTCTTTAAAAAACGAATATATTTTGAAACGATGGATATGCCGTATGGTGTTTGGGTTCTTTATATTTTAAGGATTTTAATAGGGGTTTGGTCAGTAGAAGAGGTTCATCAGCCAGATTCTGCTGCGCAATCCCCAATAGCTGCTCAATCCTGAGGTGTGATGTATCATTTTTCCGTTTTTAATCAAAATGATGGTCGGTGTGACGGCAATTTTCCAGTTGGCTGCCAATTGGTCGTCTGAATCGTTAACTGTCGGGAATTGCAGTTGATGTTCCTTCATATAGGATTGAATCTCTGTATCGGAGCCGGAATGTACGGCGACACCGAGCGTAGGAATACCGTTTTGATGTAAGCGGTCGATTGTCGGGGATGTGTATGAGCAGATATGGCACCATGTTCCCCAAAAATAGACAACGGCAACACGTTCCTTGCTGAGTGTTTCGAGCGAAGTGCTGCTTCCATTGATAACACGGAGGGAATCTGATGAGGCTTGCATCGGTTGATTGGGTTTGCGCCACCAGTCAACGGCTACGGAAATCAGAATAAAGAGGAGGAGGGCTTGGATAAGGGATTTTAGATAAGATAAGAGTCGTTTCATGTGGTGTCTGCATAAAACAGGCTGAATAGAAAGGAATCCGCATGTGCGGCTACAAGGTTGGCTTGCGGGTGTCGGCGGCGGCTTGCCGCCTTGCATCGGCAGATGAGGCATTCCAATAAACAGCCTGTCTGTATTTGAATCGTTGAGCTACGATATCAAAGTTTATCACTTATTATGAGGTTTAACGGCTTTTAATCTGGCGCGTATAAATAGCTAAAATAATGACGGCAAATACGGTGGAGGCAATCCATCCTGCCGGTTCGCCGACGCGATACCAACCTACTTGTTGTCCGACAAAACCGGCCAACGCGGAGCCGCCTATGCCTAGCAGGGTGGTCATGATGAAGCCTAAGTTTTCTTTGCCCGGGTGTAGGAATTTTGCCAATACGCCGATTACAAATCCAATAATGATGGTGCTGATCCAACCCATATCTCTTGTCTCCTTGTGTGTTGTGAGGAATGTATGTGTGAAAATGCAGTATACAGGCTTGTTTTGTCCCGCTGTGCCATCTTTACAGTTTATAGCGTTGTCCCGTATGGGAAGGGCGGACGGCGGTATTATAGTGGACTAAATTTAAATCAGGACAAGGCGACGAAGCCGCAGACAGTACAGATAGTACGGCAAGGCGAGGCAACGCCGTACTGGTTTAAAGTTAATCCACTATATTAGTCAGTATTGATTCATGCTAAAAGGTCGTCTGAAATCTTTTTCAGACGACCTTTTGACTTGCCGGGGCAAATTCTGATTATTGGGCAGCTTCGGCGTTTTCGGGAACTTCTTCAGAAACTTCTGAGGCAGCTTCGTTTTCTTGTTCCGACATGTCGTCGGCAGATGGTTCTTGCTCAGGGAGGCTGTTGGTATCAAATTTTTCAGAAGGTATGTTGTTCATTGGTGCTTCATATGCAGGCTGCCCAAAATTTTGTTGCTGCATTACTGCGGCAGGAAAGCGTGTCATTACAAAAAATACTAGCGGAATCATGATAATGAAACAAACCAGCATAAGCCACAAATAAGCTTGCATGAAGTGTTTGCGGTTTTTGTTACCGTCCCCAAATGCCCAGACAAATATCATGACAAGGCCTACGATAGGAATGGCGAGTATCAGGAATGTGATGATCCAATCCTTGACGGTCATGACAGCAGTGTCGTTGGGTACATTAGGGTGTGGAGTGTTATTTTGATCCATGAATAAACTACCTGAATGAAAGTAAATGAATAGGTCGGCAGCGGGCGGTTTTAATTTCTAATGTTTTAAAATGTGCTGAATGTTAAAGCGGTGACGCTGTGTAGAATCATTTTGCACCTTTACCCGACTGCCCGGCGATTGCAACATATATTTTATCCCAGCTGCAAGGAGGGGAATGTTATCTTTCATTCCGTTTTCATGCAAGTGGGCGGGTGGCGGGATAAGGCATTGAGGTGGGATGTGTTGGATTTTGGGTCATATGCGGATGGGTTTTAATGGAATGGGGCGGCTTTGCCGTGTTCTATTAAATTCAATCCACTATGGGTAAGAAACTCAGAAGCGGGTTGATGAAATGGGGTGATGTGCGGGTTGGTACCGCAAAAGGAAATTTAATGTAAAGGTCGTCTGAAAATAGGTTTTCAGACGACCTTTAGGATTGTGAACTATTCTGCGGCAGGTTTTACCGTGTTGCGGACATCGCCGCTTTTTTCTTTATGTTTCAGCACCGCACGGTCGAGCTTGTCCATCAGAACATCAATGGCGGCGTACATATCTTGTTCAACGGCCTCGACGTGGAGGTCTTTGCCCGCCAGATGGATGTCTGCTTCAGCCTGTTGATTGAGTTTTTCCACAGAAAGGGTGATGGTAACGGAAATGGCGTTGGCTGCATGGCGGTTGATGCGTTCCAATTTTTCGGAAACGTAGTTTTTGATGGCCTCGGTAACGTCGAAATTCAGACCGGTGATTTTCAGATTCATAATACAGCTCCTTCGGTGGGGTTCAGTCCGTCAGAAACGGAACGGGAAAACTGCGGTTTAAAACTGTCATTCGGTAAGTTTGCGTTTGTGTGCCGGCGGGATGTCGAGCGATTCCCTGTATTTGGCGACGGTGCGGCGGGCGATGTCTATGCCCTGTTGTTTGAGGAGGCGGACAAGGGTTTCGTCGGAATGGGGTTTGCTGCTGTCTTCGTTTTCGATAATCTGCCCCAAAACGGCTTTAATCGCGCCTTGGCTCAGGCCTTCTTTGTCGCCTTCGGAATTGACTGCCTGTGTGAAGAAATAGCGTAACGCAAATAGTCCGCGCGGGCAAGACAAATATTTTTGGTTGGCGGCGCGCGAAATGGTGCTTTCGGCAAGCCCCAATTCGGCGGCTGCGTCTTTCATGAGCATGGGCGCGAGTCCGATTTCGCCGAAGATGAAGAAGTCTTCCTGATTTTTGACGATGTATTCGGCAAGGCGGATGACGGTGCTTTTGCGCAGTTCGAGAGAGTCGATGCGCTGCTTGGCTTCGTTGATTTTTTCTTTCCATTCGGGCGCGCCGTCTTCTGCGGATTTCATGAGTTCGCAGTATTCGCGGTTGAGTTGCAGTTTGGGCCAGGCGGCTTCGTTGCCGATGACTTTCCAGCCGTCTTTGCCTTCTTTGACCCAAACGTCGGGCTGGATGTAAGCGGTCGGTTCGGAGGAGGCGAAACCGTAGGCGGGGTAGGGGTTGAGCGTGGCGATGATGTCGAGTGCGGCTTCTATGGTTTCGCTGTCGATTTCAGGAAAGAGTTTGCGGAAGCGGATGATGTTTTGTTTGCGGTTTTTGCCCAAATCGTGCAGCGAGCTTTGGATAAGGTGGGCAGCCGCCTGACGCGCGGGGCTGGCGGGCAGGCGCATGAGTTGGAGCATCAGGGATTCGGTCAGGTCGGCAGCGGCAACGCCGGGCGGGTCGAAGGTCTGCAAAAGGTCGAGGGCGTTTTGCAGCTCGTCTTCGTCCAGCATCCATTCCAAGGGCGTGTTGTCGATAACGTCTTGGATGCTGTCGGTGAAATAGCCTTGGTCGTCCAGGAAGTCGATAAGGATGTGGACGTAGGCGGCTTCTTTGTCGGAAAGAGGGTGTTCGCACACTTGGGCGTGCAGGTATTGGTTGAAATCTTGTTCTTTGGCGATGTTGAGCCACGCGTCTTCGGCATCGCCGCCGCCGAGGTGGTTGCTGCGCGGCATGGTGGTGCCGTGATTGAACTCTGCGTCGGCAAATTCGTCGGCTTCGGGACGTTCGAGCAGGGGATTGTCCTGCAACCAGTCTTCGACCTCGCGTTCGAGTTCGATGCCGGACATTTGCAGGATGCGCAGGGATTGTTGCAGACGTTGGTTGAGTTGTTGGGTCTGCCTGAGTTTGAGGCCGAGTAAGGTCATGGTGCAATGTATGTTGATTAGTTTTATAGTGGATTGGACTTGAAGCGGTGCGGCTTGGCATACATTACGCTGTCAACTGCTTCTTGTTCATCCACTATGTGATTTCAGACGACGTTTGGTTTGGTAAGGAGGCGAAGAAGGGTCGTCTGAACGGATTTTGTGGTGTGTTTATAGGCGTTTGGTCAACGCTTTTTATTTTTTATCCTAGATGTGTATTTCAACATTTTGCCTTGCCGCCGTCAACTGACGAGGCATGTTTGAAGATAGGTATCCGGATATTGATGATGTGGGTTGGAGATTCGTTTGTTGTTGGCTTTTATAAAAATTTAAATAAATCATATGCTTGGTTGTATTTAAGATGTAATTGTTTGAACGGTGTGCGTTTTATCTTACATGGAGCCGATTTTTGTCCGACGTGTCATTTGCGGGAAAAGGGATGCGGACATCGAATGATTTGGGATCATGAAAAGGCATTAAAGGTCGTCTGAAATTCTGTTCTCTAAAGCTTTGGGCTTTGTTGAACCTGAATTTTCAGACGACCTTCATTCATTTACCGCTTATTTATTGTTCGGATGGGATTCCATCGGTGCAGACAAAGGCAGTTCGGGCATGGTACGGGCGGAGTCGGAAACATTGCCGGACAGGGTTTTCAGGAAGGCAACGATGTTGTCGGTGTCTTCTTTAGATAAGTCTTTACCCAGTTGCGCTTTACCCATGATGGTAACGGCTTTGTCCAATTCCCAAACGCTGCCGTTGTGAAAATATGGATAAGTTTTGGCGACGTTACGCAAGCCTGGGACGCGGAAGAAAAATTCGTCTTCGGCTTTTTTGGTTGCGTCGGCACGGCCTTTGTCGTGTTTCGGATCTTCGATGAATTTCCAGTACGGGCCTTCAACCAAACCGAATTTTTGGAAGGTTGCGCCGCCGAGGTTGACACCGCTGTGGCAGGCGATACAGCCGTTGTCCATAAAGGCGCGCACGCCTTTGCGCTCTTGTTCGTTCAGGGCGTTGACATTGCCTTTGAGGTAGTCGTCCCATTTGGTCGGCGTCAACAGGGTGCGTTCGAATGCGCCCAGTGCGGTGGTGATATTTTTGAAGGAAACTACGCCGTCTTCGGGGAAGGCGGTTTTAAACAGTTCTTGATATTCGGGGATTTTGGCGATTTTGGCTGCGGCTGCTTCTTGCGAGTCGTTTGCCATTTCCACAGGGTTGACCAACGGTCCGCCGGCTTGTTCTTCAACGTCGGCCGCGCGGCCGTCCCAGAAATGCATGCCGAGCAAGGCGGCGTTTAAAGCGGTCGGGGAGTTGCGTCCGCCGAACTGTCCTTTATGGCCTTGGCTGGTCGGCAGGTTGTCCACGCCTGCGGTGGCAAGGTTGTGGCAGGAGTTGCAGCTTACGGTGTTGCCTTTGGAGAGGCGCGGCTCATACCATAATTGATGGCCGAGTTTGACCTGTTCGTCGGTAAACGGGCGCAGTTTCTGCATTTCTTCGGCACTCGGCAGCGGTTTGAAGATGCCTTGTGCGCGTTTGAGCAGCTCTTGATCTTCAGGAGATGCATTGCTGTCAACGGCGGCTTGGGACGCTGCTGAGGCTGCTGAGGCAGCGTCAGGGGTCGTCTGAACGGCAGAGGCCTCGGTCGGTGCGGAAGCAGGTTTTTGTTCCTTGCTTTCCTGTCCGCCACAGGCGGCTAATGCGGATAAAACAGCAAGCGACAGGAGCAGTCGGGTGTTGCGGTGGTTCATGGCGTGTTCCTTTTTGTAGTGGATATTATTATGAGTAAGCACCGTTTCCGTTGATTGCCGTGATGAATGGCGGGCGAAAATGGGGAATGGCATTCCGCTTTGTTTGCGTCCGTTTGATATGTCCGGCTTTTTTGTCCGCGAAGTATAAACAGCGGGCGTGGTTTTCCCTTTGCGGTAAATCAATATTGGATTTTCAATAGAAATAAGCAATATATGTGATAGCTTCTGCATTTTCATGCGGTTTTCATGTTGGATAGGCCTCTATCGCTTGCACTGCCAAGCCGATTGGTTTAAATTAAACGACAATCTACCGTTGGAAGACACACAATGAAAATTACCGTCATCGGCGCAGGTTCTTGGGGTACAGCCCTTGCCCTGCACTTTGCCAGCCACGGCAACGAAGTCGCCCTTTGGACACGCAATCCCGAACAAGTCCGTACATTGCAGGCAGAACGTGAAAACAAACGCGGCCTGCCCGGTTTCCCTTTCCCTGAATCCTTAACCGTTTATGCCGATTTGGGTGATGCGCTCAAAGACAGCGGGCTCATTCTTGTCGTAACTTCTGTCGCAGGTTTGAGAAGCAGCGCGGAACTCCTCAAACAGCACAATGCCGACCATATTCCCGTCCTTGCTGCCTGCAAAGGCTTTGAACAAGACACAGGGCTGTTGACCTTCCAAGTATTGAAAGAAGTATTGCCTGAGAACAAAAAAATCGGCGTGCTGTCAGGTCCGAGCTTTGCCCAAGAACTCGCCAAACAACTGCCTTGTGCTGTGGTTGTCGCCTCAGAAAATCAGGAGTGGATTGAGGAATTGGTGCCGCAACTCAACACCAACGTAATGCGTCTTTACGGCAGCACGGACGTTATCGGCGTGGCTGTCGGCGGTGCCGTCAAAAACGTTATGGCAATCGCCACCGGACTTTCCGACGGTCTCGAATACGGACTCAATGCGCGTGCGGCGCTGGTGACGCGCGGTCTCGCCGAAATTACCCGTCTTGCCATGGCCATGGGTGCGCAGCCCAAAACCATGATGGGGCTTGCCGGCATCGGCGACCTTATCCTGACCTGTACCGGCGCGCTTTCGCGCAACCGCCGTGTCGGTTTGGGTTTGGCAGAAGGAAAAGAACTGCATCAAGTGTTGGTGGAAATCGGCCATGTTTCCGAGGGCGTCAGCACCATCGAAGAAGTGTTTAACACCGCTGTGAAATACCAAATCGATATGCCCATTACCCAAACCCTGCTGCAACTCATCCGCAAGGAAATGACCCCGCAGCAAGTGGCAGAAAGACTCATGGAGCGCAGCGCGCGCTTTGAGTAAGACCGAACGGCAAAGGTCGTCTGAAAACATCAAGCCAAAAAGTTTCAGACGACCTCAACATTCGGCAGCGATTGACATCCCTGCATCATCATCCTAATATCCTGACCGCCTGCCACCATGCGGCAATACGGAAGCCTATACATGAATCAATCACTCGACACCTTGGAAGTCAGCGTTTACCAGCTGGCCCAAAAATTTGAAACCCTTGTTGGTGAAAACCGCCGCCTTAACGAAGAAATCGACCGCCTCAAGCTCGAGCATGAACAACAAAAGCGCGAACATGAAGCCGCCGTTGACGAATTGAGCGAAGCGCTGCTCGTGCAAGTCGGCAAACTCAAAGAAGACCTACAAGGCAAAATCGACAACCTTACCGCCGAAAAAGAACAATACCGCAGCGCATTAGAGCAGACTGCAGAAAAAATCCGCCGGCTCATTTCCCGCCTGCCTCAAGAAACGCAATCATAAGGACACGCCATGAGTATCGAACAAGTCAGCCTCGACATCATGAATGTCAATTTCACCATCAACACCCCGAGCGAAGAAAAAGATACTCTGCTCCAAGCCGTTGATATGCTCAACAAAAAAAGTGCCGCCATCAAAGAGAGCGGACGCATTGTCGGCAGCGATAAAATCGCCATTATGACCGCGCTCAACGTTGTCCACGACCTCCTTAAAATCACACTCAAAGACGATTTGGCAATAGGTGAATTTGAGCGTAAAATAACCGACATGAACAACGCTTGCCAAAAAGCTTTGGCGCGGTTGGAACAAAACTGATTTTTCTTTTTCCCTGCGGTGTCCGCGAAGGCATATATTCCTTTGAACCAATAAGTTCGCTTAAGGTTGCCGGGAGTTGCAGTGGGCGCGAGCGTCTATCCTTAGATGCACCCGAAACTGCCCGAGGTGACCGCCTTGTCAACAAGGTTCAAGCGGATTCAGCCAAAACGGCTCTCGCGGGGATTCCCATATCAAGCCATGCCCGATTGCGGCATGGCTTTCATTTATCATCGGTTTCGACGTCGTCTGAAAAACCAAACGTAAAATCAAAAAACACATCCCGATATTTTGGAATATCAGCAATGTTTTCCAACCTAAAAACAACATTTCCCAATGCATAAAAACGCCATCATAGAAAAAACACTTTCAGACGACCCCAATCCGATTGACAAAAGCCAATCCCATCTTTAAAATTCACAACTTTCTATATCTATCTGGATTTCCACTATGAAAACCTTTTCAGCGAAACCCCACGAGGTGAAGCGCGAATGGTTCGTTATCGACGCCCAAGACAAAGTTCTGGGTCGCGTTGCAGCCGAAGTCGCACACCGTCTGCGTGGCAAGCACAAACCTGAATACACCCCCCACGTTGACACCGGCGACTACATCATCGTCATCAACGCGGACAAACTGCGTGTAACCGGTGCCAAATTCGAAGACAAAAAATACTTCCGTCACTCCGGCTTCCCCGGCGGTATCTACGAGCGTACTTTCCGCGAAATGCAAGAGCAATTCCCGGGCCGCGCTTTGGAACAAGCCGTAAAAGGCATGTTACCTAAAGGTCCATTGGGTTACGCCATGATCAAAAAACTGAAAGTGTACGCTGGTGCAGAACACGCCCATGCTGCACAACAACCCAAAGTTTTGGAATTGAAATAAGGACACGACATGAACGGTAAATACTACTACGGCACAGGCCGCCGCAAAAGTTCAGTGGCTCGTGTATTCCTGACTAAAGGTACCGGCCAAATCATCGTAAACGGTCGTCCCGTTGACGAATTCTTCGCCCGCGAAACCAGCCGCATGGTTGTTCGCCAACCTTTGGTCCTGACTGAAAACGCTGAAGCGTTTGACATCAAAGTCAACGTTATCGGCGGTGGCGAAACCGGTCAATCCGGCGCTATCCGCCACGGCATTACCCGCGCCCTGATCGACTTCGACGCTACATTGAAACCTGCCTTGTCTCAAGCCGGTTTCGTGACTCGCGATGCCCGTGAAGTTGAACGTAAAAAACCAGGTCTGCGCAAAGCACGCCGCGCAAAACAATTCTCCAAACGTTAATTCGTTTTTGGAATCTCAAAAAGCCCTGCAATGCAGGGCTTTTTTTATTTGTTGCAGCTATCGGATTGCCTATGCATTTTTGAGACTGGTTGAGAGAGGGCGGACGGCTGAGAGATAGTAAGTTGAGACGGCAGGATTCGCGTTAAGTTTTTCTATTTCTTCAAATATCGAAAATGTGAAATTTCTTTTCGCATTCCACATTGATACAATGAAGTTTTTTGCGGGGTCGTCTGAATATGACGGATTTCTCAAAGGGGCTTGTGGCGGCGGTAGCTTCCAATTTATTGTTTTCCATGCTGTTTCTGTACGGAACTTGGATGCGTCCGATGACCGGGACGGAAGTTTTCGCTTGGCGTATGGTTGCAATGTTGGCGGCTGTATGCGTATTGATGGGCATGAGCGATGGCTGGAAGGCGGCAGGGCAGTTTGTTCGTGAAACGGGCAGGGATTGGAAACGTTGGTTTTTGATTATGTTGCCCACGCCTGTTTTCGCAAGTCAGCTTTGGCTGTTTGTATGGTCGCCGGTCAATGGTGAAGGCGTGAATGTGGCAATGGGCTATTTCCTGTTCCCATTGGCGATGCTGGCGTGCGGCAGGATTTGGTTTAAGGAAACGCTTAACCGTCTGCAAATAGTAGCGGTCGTATCGGCATGTTTGGGCGTGGTATGGGAGTTGGTACAATCCGGCGCATTTTCATGGGCGACGGTATGGGTATTCGGAACATATCCCATCTATTATTTGGTGCGCCGCAGACTGGGCGTGCCGGCATTGATAGGGCTGACGTTTGATTTGCTCGTGATTGCGCCTTGTGCCTTGTTTTATATTCTGACGCAAACCGATACCATTAATTTGATTGCGTCCACTCCCAAGCTTATCGGCTTTATCGTTCTGCTGGGTATCAATAGCGCGGTCGCCATGCATTTGAATTTAAAAGCAAGCCAATTATTACCCATTGCCGTATTCGGTATGTTGAGCTATTTGGAGCCGGTCTTGCTGTTTATCATTTCGATTGCGTGGCTGGGCGAACCTTTGGAGAGTAGGGCATTAATCAGCTATGGATTTATTTGGTTGGGTTTGAGTCTGATGATGGTAAACGGATGGCTGGCAATGAAGAGAAGGGTCGTCTGAAACCGCTGTTTTATATAGTGGATTAACTTTAAACCAGTACGGTGTTGCCTCGCCTTAGCTCAAAGAGAACGATTCTCTAAGGTGCTGAAGCACCAAGTGAATCGGTTCCGTACTATCTGTACTGTCTGCGGCTTCGTCGCCTTGTCCTGATTTAAAGTTAATCCACTATAAATTTCAGACGACCTTGCTCCGTCAAAATCGCATTTCTCGCTTTCAGTCCTAAAGTTTCAATTTCTAAATCAATGTCGTCAGCAGGCTGCCTCGGCTTGTCAAACTTTTGCCCGATATACAGCATTCGATATCGAAAGGTCGTCTGAAACATCTTTTCAGACGACCTTTGCCGTTTCCATTAAAATACCGTATTCCCATTTTTCAGACGGCCTCTTTTCCCATGTTTCCCGACCAATCCGCCCCCAATCTGCTGCAAGGCTTGAACCCCGAACAACTTTCCGCCGTAACCTGGCCGCCGCAATCCGCCCTTGTGCTGGCGGGCGCGGGCAGCGGCAAAACGCGCGTGCTGACCACGCGCATCGCATGGCTTTTGCAAACCGGTCAGGCAAGCGTACACAGCATTATGGCGGTAACGTTTACCAACAAAGCTGCCAAAGAGATGCAAACCCGACTCGGCGCGATGATTCCCATCAACGTCCGCGCCATGTGGCTCGGCACGTTTCACGGTCTCTGCCACCGCTTTCTACGGCTGCACCACCGCGACGCCGGTTTGCCCTCTTCCTTTCAAATCCTCGACAGCGGCGACCAGCTTTCCCTCATCAAACGCCTGCTCAAAAGCCTCAACATTGCCGAAGAAATCATCGCGCCGCGTTCGCTGCAAGGCTTTATCAATGCGCAAAAAGAATCCGGTTTGCGCGCTTCCGTGTTGAGCGCGCCCGACCCGCACACAAGCCGCATGATTGAATGCTACGCCGAATACGACAAAATCTGCCAACGCGAAGGCGTGGTCGATTTTGCCGAACTCATGCTCCGCAGCTACGAAATGCTGAAAAGCAACGAAATCCTGCGCCAGCACTACCAAAACCGCTTCAATCATATCCTGGTCGACGAGTTCCAAGACACCAACAAGCTGCAATACGCCTGGCTCAAACTCATGGCGGGCGGCAACGCGGCAGTGTTTGCCGTCGGCGACGACGACCAAAGCATCTACCGATTCCGCGGCGCGCACGTCGGCAACATGACCGCGCTGATGGAAGAATTCCACATCGACGCGCCCGTCAAACTCGAACAAAACTACCGCTCCGTCGGCAACATCCTCGCCGCCGCCAACGCCGTTATCGAAAACAACGACGAACGCCTCGGCAAAAACCTGCGCACCGACGCCGAAGCAGGCGACAAAATCCGCTACTACTCCGCCTTTACCGACCTCGAAGAAGCCCAATTCATCGTGGACGAAACCAAAGCCCTCGAACGCGAAGGCTGGGATTTGGACGAAATCGCCGTCCTCTACCGCAGCAACGCCCAATCGCGCGTCATCGAACAAAGCCTGTTCCGCAGCGGCATCCCCTACAAAATCTACGGCGGACTGCGTTTTTACGAACGCCAAGAAATCAAACACGCACTTGCCTACCTACGCCTCGCCGTCAATCCCGACGACGACAACGCCCTCTTGCGCGTCATTAACTTCCCGCCGCGCGGCATCGGCGCGCGTACCGTCGAAAACCTTCAGACGGCCTCAAACGAACAAGGCATCACCCTCTGGCAGGCAGCTTGCAATGCCGGCGCAAAAGCCACCAAAATCGCCGCCTTCGTCCGCCTCATTGAAGCCCTGCGCAACCAAGTCGGACAAATGCCCCTGTCCGAAATCATCGTCGGCATCCTCAAAGACAGCGGCCTGACCGAACACTACCGAACCCAAAAAGGCGACAACCAAGACCGCCTCGACAACCTCGACGAACTCGTCAACGCCGCCATCGAGTTCAAACCCGAAGACAGCAACTTCGAAATCCTGCCCGACAACATTTCAGACGACCCCGCCTTCCCCATCCTCGCCTTCCTAAGCAATGCCGCTCTCGAATCCGGCGAAAACCAAGCAGGCGCAGGCGAAAAAGCCGTCCAACTCATGACCGTCCACGCCGCCAAAGGCTTGGAATTCAACGCCGTCTTCCTCACCGGCATGGAAGAAGGCCGCTTCCCCAGCGAAATGAGCCTTGCCGAACGCGGCGGCCTCGAAGAAGAACGCCGCCTCATGTACGTCGCCATCACCCGCGCCCGCAAACGCCTCTACATCACCATGGCGCAGCAAAGAATGCTGCACGGACAAACCCAATTCGGCATCGTCTCCCGCTTCGTCGAAGAAATCCCGCCAGAAGTGCTGCACTACCTGTCCGTCAAAAAGACCGCCTACGACAGCTACGGCAGCCCGCGCCAAACCGCTGCGCCCAAAGACAAAATCATCGACGATTACAAACAGCCGCAAACCTACGCAGGCTTCCGCATCGGACAAAACGTCCGCCACGCCAAATTCGGCACCGGCGTCATCATCGATGCCGTGGACAAAGGCGAATCCGCTCGACTGACCATCAACTTCGGCAAACAGGGCGTGAAAGAGCTGGATACCAAATTTGCGAAATTGGAAGAGATGTGAAAGAGGGATGGCAGAGGTCGTCTGAAACCCGTAGCGTGGGCTTTGCCCACGAATCAAGCCCAAAATTTCAGACGGCCTCTTTTAGCCAACATTATCGTGGGCAAAGCCCACGCTACAATGAATACCGACGAGGCAAAGGTCGTCTGAAAACGGGAGGAGCAATTTTGCCAAAACCTCCGCTGTCATTCCCGCGCAGGTGGGGATTTAGATGTAGGTTGGATACTTGTATCCGACAAAAACATTTGACGCGTCTATCGTTTCCGAAAAACCGATGTTGAAAATGTCGGATTCGAGAATCCGACCTACGGCAAAAAACCGTAGCAAGAGAGAATAGAAACCCATAGCGTGGGCTTTGCCCACGAATCAAACCCAAAATTTCAGACGACCTCTTTTAGCTATGATTATCGTGGGCAAAGCCCACGCTACAATGTACACCGACGAGGCAAAAGGCCGTCTGAAAACGGGAGGAGCAATTTTTGCCAAAACCTCCGCCGTCATTCCCGCGCATGCGGAAATCCAGATGTAGGTCGGATTCTTGAATCCGACATTTTCAAACATTTCCGCCATAATCAAAAGCAGTAAAACATAAAACGTTTGTCAGATCCGAGTATCCGACTTACCCATCATATTTAATGCTGAAATCTACATTGCTTCCACCCCAGTGCTTTGGGTAAATCCCCTGTTTCACATAACGGTGAAAAGTAGAAAACGGCCAATCGGAAACCTGACCGACATAGCCATGCTTTACGGGATTAAAATGTAGATAATTGAAATGATGGATAAAGTCCGTTTCATCACGAATGGTATGTTCCCAAAACCTTTTTTGCCAAAGCCGACATTCCCCTCCAATCAAATATTGGCTGTACCGTTTAATTTGCCGCCAACGTTCCGAATAAGCGGCATCATTTTCAGGAAGACGCCAAATCGTATGCAGATGGTCGGGCATCAGCACCCATGCCTCAATTTCAAACGGATACCGCTCCCGAACCGTCATTACCGCCTGCCGCAAGGTCGAACGCACCGTTTCATCAGTCAGGATTTTTTGTCGTTTGTCAGCAACCACCGTAAAAAAGTAAGTACCGCCCGTTTGATAAAAGCGTCGGTATCGCATGAATTCCCTTTTTCAATTAAGTTTTTGTTTTTCAGAAAGATTTTTGTCGGATACAAGTATCCGACCTACATCGAAACCGAACAATCCATGTAGGTCGGATTCTCGAATCCAACATTCCAATCATTCCCGAATTTTCTCAAGGTGTGGACATCGTTTTTTTGTCGGATACAAGTATCCGACCTACGTTGAAACCGAACAATCCATGTAGGTCGGATTCTCGAATCCGACATTTCAATCATTCCCGAATTTTCGCAATGTGTGGACATCGTTTTTTTGTCGGATACAAGTATCCGACCTACATCGAAACCGAACAATCTATGTAGGTCGGATTCTTGAATCCGACATTTCAATCATTCCTGAATTTTCGCAGGGTGAGGACATCGTTCTTTTGTCAGATACAAGTATCCGACCTACGTCTTTAATTACAGCGGCAGCAGGTCGCCTTGGCATGAAGCGGTGCGTAATTCTTTGTCCACATTTGTACCGCATTCCCATACTCCCGATCCTACGGTATAGCGGATATTAATTTTTTTATTGGTGATTTTGTCGTTTACGCCACCGCTTTTGAAAGTAACGGTCAGCAGGCATTGGGTTTCAGTCTTTTTCAGAGCAACGTCGTTGACGAAGTTGCCCGTATGTACGCTGGAGGTAAACCAAGGTTTAGTGGCATCGCAAGCATTGATGCCCTCGGTAGAAATAGCCTCGACCAACGGGCTTTTCAGACCGGCAAGGATTTCATGCCCTTCAGTTGCCTGCGCCTTAGCGGTATAGTTGCCGAACAACGGCAGGGCAATGGCGGCAAGTATGCCGAGAATGGCGACGACAATCATCAGTTCGGTAATGGTAAAACCTTGTTGTTTCATACGACGACCTTTAATGAAGTGAGTAGAAAAGGAATCGGTTTGCCCGATTTGCTTGAATAGATGGTAGAAAAGCCCGCCAGAGCGGGCTTTGTTATTCACTATTTATGGAATTTGTCGTTGTTATTTTTTAGCAGCACGGCAAGCAGCAGGTGCTACGTTGTCAGCCAGGTTTGTAGTACAAGCCCAAGCACCAGTTGCAGGAGTCAGTGTCATGGTAATTGTTTTAGTAGCTACTTTATCATTGACACCTTCGGTTGCTGCTTTGAAGGTAGCAGTCAAAGCACAAGTCGCAGCATCACCAGTACCAGCAGCGGCAGGTACAACACCACTTACATATTTACCTGTGCGCACAGAAGAGGTGTACCAAGCAGCATCATTTTTACATGCATTAGCGTTACTGCTTGCAGCCACTGCCTCAACCAAAGGCGTTTTCATACCGCCCAAGAGTTCGTAGCCTTCAGTCGCTTGTGCGCGGGCAGTGTAGTCGCCGTACATAGGCAGGGCGATAGCGGCCAGGATACCGATAATTGCTACGACGATCATCAATTCGATCAGGGTGAAACCTTTTTGGATTGCTTTCATTTAATAAACTCCAGTTAAAAAAGTGTTGTGAATAAAAAAATGTTTGTTGTTAAAAAATCCGTAATGTGTTTGGCTCTGCTTGTTTATGAGTAAAACCATCAAGTAGAAGGAATATACAGCTTCCCGGTTCGGGCTTCGTTGCTTCGTTTCCCTTGCCGGACGTAATGTATCAAGCAGGGGATGTGCCAAGTCTGGATTTTTTTGGATTTTTTGTGAAAATATTTTGTAATTTTATGTTTTTAATAGGTTTAAATTTGTTTTGAAGGATTTTTCGGGCAGATTTGGGCTTTTTTATGACGTAGGATTGTTTCTGCGATATGACGTGTTTTGTCATTTTTTGATTTTTTTGGGGGAAGCGAAGAAGACGTTTTGTGTCACGTGCCGTGTTTCGTCACTTTTGAAAGCCGTTTTTAATAATATTTGAATATTCAGACAAGCGGTATTATTTTTTAGATAAACGGTATTTTTGAAATTTATATATTTTCAATATATTGATTTTTCGAATATTTTTAATATGATATTTTGATATTTGGTATTTATTTGAGATAAACGGCAATTCAAAATAGAAATTTATGGAAATTAATTTAATTTTGAATGGTTGTTTTCAGCACCTGAAGCCTCTTTTAAAAAGGGGTTAACCGATAGGGATACCCTTCCTGCCTTTTTTCGATTTTGCACATTATTTTTGGCAGATTCTGCCCGCATTAGCTGATGGCGATAATGATATAGTGGATTAACTTTAAATCAGGACAAGGCGACGAAGCCGCAGACAGTAC
>ERZ1674236.129-NODE-129-length-19756-cov-8.123598_pt1 | contig 19756 bp, 20 predicted proteins | sample MGYA00581210_ERZ1674236 | MGnify/ENA primary metagenome ERZ1674236 (study PRJEB41354, sample SAMEA4873328) | human saliva metagenome | biome: human-associated habitat [ENVO:00009003]; feature: mouth environment [ENVO:08000002]; material: saliva material...
TCCGGACCCTCCGGCGCCCTCCACACCAGTGGGACCGAGTCGCTGTTCGGCAGCTCTACGCGTCGGCTCGAAGCCCGGCCAGGCCCCGCCGCCGCCCACGGGCACCGTAGCCAGGTTCTCCGGACTCCCAATGTGGTCTGGCTTGTCGTGCTGGGATTTTGGGGTGCTCTGGTGCGTGTTGTTACAAACGTCGTCAATCCAATGGCTTTTTCGTTGAAAATGTTGGTTTTTGGGCTCAGATTGACGACGTTTGTAACAGAGGTCCTCGCGAGGTGATTTAAATCGTGGTGGTTTGACGACGTTTGTAACGTCGGCCGCCCGCTGGTCGCTCGGCCAGGCCCCGCCATAGCCCGCGGGCATCACAAATCTCTCGCGTGAAACCGGCGTCGCCTTTGCTCGCGCAGGCTCAGCCCCAACTGAAACCGTCATCGCCTTTGCGGGTGAGACATGGGCGTTTGTGATGTGTTTTTCGGTTGCAGAGGTGATGGTGGTTTCAATGGTCGCTGTTTGGGGGCGAGCATTGGTGATGGCGGTTTCACGTTGGCCTGCATCAGCGGTCGCTGTGGTGATGGTGGTTTCACAGTTGCCACGTGGCTGTGTCCTGTGCGCAAATAAGTTCGCCCAGCGCACGAGAAAAAGCCTAGAATCGCCGGTTTGTGGTGTGCTGGGCGAGTTTCTTTGCGAAAACACCGTAGTAGGGGCTGCGCTGGGCGAACTTTGTCGCGGGTGAGCCTGTGAAGGCCCCGTGTTGGGCGAACTTTGTCGCGGTGCGGTGGTTGTGGGCGCTCCTCGCAGGCTCGACGTGCCCGATGTGCTCGACGTGCCCGACGTAACGGACGTGCCCGGCCTCAGACCTGGTGACCCGCGCGCGCCAGGCGCTTGGCGCGCACGGAGGAAAGCAGCCAGTCGGCGCTCAGACAGCTCAGCGCCACCCACACGACGCCCATCGCGATCCAGCGGAATGTCGGAACGGTCTCGTGGAAAATGAACACTGCGACGAGGAGCTGCAGGGTGGGCCCCAGGTACTGCAGGAAGCCCATCGTCCCCAGGGTCAGGCCCCTCGCCGCCGAGGCGAACATGATGAGCGGGATCATCGTCAGCGCCCCCGCACCCACCAGGAGCGCCAGGTGAACCATCCAGGAGGTCCCAGCCTCGTCGGAGGAGGCGATCGTGTGGAAGGACGTGGAGGACGTGGCCGCGAGGTACGCGTAGTAGCCCAGCAGCAAGGGTGAGACCGCGGCCGTCTCGATCGCCATGCCCGCAAGCGGGTCGACGCGTGCGGCCACGTCCTTCTTCACGAGGGAATACAAGCCGAACGTCAGAGCGAGCGTCAGCGAGACGATGGGGACTGAATGCTGGCCGATCACAAGGATGACGACGGCGATGATGCCGAGGGCCAGGGCCACCTTCTGGATCGGGGTGACGCGCTCGTGCAGCACGATGAGGCCCAGCGCGATCGTCACGAGGGGGTTGATGAAGTATCCAACCGCCGCATCAGTCGTGTGGCCGGCGAGGACTGCGTACACGTACACCGACCAGTTGATGACGACGAGCCCGCCCGCGACCGCGAGGCGCCACAGGGCTCCCCGGTCGGCGATCAGCGCGCGGATCTTTCCCAGTGAACCCGTCACAGCGAGCGCTACAACACAGAAGAACAGGCCCCACACCGCGCGGTGGACGATCACCTCGACGGCGCCGGCGGGGGAGAGCAGCGAGAAGTACAGGGGGAAGAATCCCCAGATCACGTAGCAGGAAACGCCGAGGGCGAGTGCGCGTGGTTCGTTCTTCTGGGTGCTCATGCACCCAGTGTATGAACATCGTGTGGGCAGACGCCTCCGCGGGAACGGCCGTGATCACCTGGCGAGAAAGAGTGAGGGGCCGCGTCGTCCCCCGAAATCAGGGCGGTCTCGTCGATGCCGAGGACCACGCCCAGGGCCTCCAGGTAGCGTTCCTGCTGGCTCTCCTCGCCCGCCCTGCGCGCCATGACGGTCGGGTTGTGGATGAGGCGCGCGGCCAGGTGACGCAGTGCTCGGGCCGCGTCGTCGGTCGAGAGGGGATCCTCGCCGAGGCGATCGATCTCCTCCTCAACTATGTGGAAAACGCGTGAGCGCAGGTGCCGCACGACCGGGTCCATGGATCGGGCGCCGAGGCCGCGCTCGAAGGAGGAGACCTCCTCGTCGATGATGGCGCGGGCGCGCGTCAGTGCGTCAGCATCGACGGCTGGGACCGACGCCTGGATGGTCGGCAGATCGATGAGAGTGATGTTCGGGAGTGAGGCAACAGAGCTTTCGGTGTCGCGCATGAGCGCGAGGTCCAGGACCACGGTACGCCCGGCCTGGGCGGCCATGTCGCGAGTCAGGACGGGGCTTCCCAGCCCTCGGCACGTCACCACGAGGTGGGCGCGTTCCAGAGCAGAGGGCAGGCCTGCTGCATCAACCCAGCCGATGCCTCGCCCCTCGGCGAATTCGCGTGCGCGCCCGGACGTCGAGTAGACGGCCACGTCCGATGCGCCGAGCGCGTGCAGGGCGCTGACGGTCGCCCCCGCGTAGGCGCCCGTGCCGACGATGAGCACGCGCGCGCCCTCCCACGGTCGCAGGTGAGCCGCAGCCATGTCGAGGCCGACGGCGACGACGGATCGTCCAGCCCCGGCCAGTCCGGTCTCGGTGGCGACGCGGCGGGAGGTCGCAGAGGCCCGTTCGGCGGCGCGCCCCAGGTCGCAGCTGAGGGTCCCGTCCTCCCAGGCTGTGTGCGCGGCGCGGCGCATCTGCCCGGCGATTTCGCGCTCGCCGATGACCATGGACTCCAGTCCCGCCGCCGTTGAAAATAGATCGACGAGGCCGTCGCGACCCCACAGGTGCCGCAGGTGCACGTCCTCGCGCTGCGCGTGCGAGGCCTGGGCTAGCTCGCGCTCGACCGCGTCCTTGAGCGCGTGGTGGTTGGCCGAGGCCGGAGCATCGACGTAGACGGTGACGCGATTGCAGGTGCGCAAGACCATGACTCCGCGGGCCTTTGGCAGCGAGCGCATGAGGGTAGGACCCAGGTCGTCCGCGCCGGAGAGCCGGGCGATGTCGTCAAGGGGGGTGTAGCGGTGGTCCGCGGAGAGCACATGAATAGTCACAACGCGTCCATTTAAGGGCACGCGGGTAGCGCGGGCAGAGGAGCGAAGCTATTTTTGTTGGTGACGCCATGTCATTTCGGAATGTTGACGAAATAAATGGTGCTCTCCTGCGGATAAATGGACATAAAGGCACGTAAAATCAAGCGTTTGCGACGTGTGAGAAATTGTCTTGAACTAGACTGGAAAACGACGGAAATGCGCGAATTAACGCATGAATACATCATTAAATTAAGGGAGACACATGACGACGCCCCCGCTGATCGCCGCCTTGACCGGGCAACGTGGGCCCACCCCCGTGTGGTTCATGCGTCAGGCCGGACGCTCCCTGCCTGAGTACCGCGAGCTGCGCGCCGACGTCGGCCTGCCCATGCTCGAGGCCTGCCTGCGCCCCGACGTGGCCGCCGAGGCAACGGTGCAGCCCGTGCGGCGCCACGGCGTGGACGCGGGCATCTTCTTTTCGGACATCATGGTCCCCCTGCGCCTGGCCGGGGTGGGTGTCGAGATTGAGCCGGGGGTTGGCCCGGTCCTTGATCATCCCTATCGCACGCGCGAGAGCATCGATGAGCTGCTGAGTCATCGTTACGGGGAGGGGTCCTGGACCGATTCCACCGGTCGCGCGCGTGACTGCGCCGAGGGAGCCCAGTCCGTGCGCGACGGCGTCGCAACGGCGGTGCGCGAGCTGGGCTCCACGTCGCTCATTGGATTCGGCGGCGCCCCCTTCACCCTGGCCGCATACATGGTCGAGGGGCGTCCTTCGCGCGATCACATGGCCGCGCGGTCGCTCGCGGCGTCCGACCCGGGCGCGTGGGATGCTCTCATGAACTGGTGTGCGTGGGTGAGCGCCGACTTTATTACCGCTCAGATCGAGGCCGGCGCCAGCGCCGCGCAGCTCTTCGACTCGTGGGTGGGGTCTCTCTCGCCTCGTACCTATAGGGAATCCGTCGCGCCGTATTCGCGCTTGGTTGCGCAGCGCGTCGCGGGTGCCGTCAGCCCGGTGACCGGTAAGCGCGCTCCGCTCATCCACTTCGGGACGGGCAGTGCGCCGATCCTGGCCGACATGGCCGAGGTCGGTGCCGACTGCGTGGGCGTGGACTGGAAGACGGACCTGTCGTGGGCCGTCACTCAGGTGCCTGGGAAGGCCGTGCAGGGGAATTTGGACCCCGCGCTGCTTCAGGCTCCGTGGAACGTTATCGAACAGGCTGTTCGAGATATCCTCGACGCTGGGCGCTCCGCCTCGGGCCACGTCTTCAACCTTGGGCACGGTGTGCCACCCACGACCGACCCCGACGTGCTGACGCGCATCGTGGAGCTGGTGCACGAGCTGGGTGACGAACGATGAACCCCCTGGCGGCCATCCCCAGCCACCCCGGCGCGGTCGTCGTCGGCGGTGGCATCGCCGGCCTCGTGAGCGCGTGGGAACTGGCTCGCGCGGGCGTACGTCCCCTTCTGATTGAGGCGCGCGGCTACCTGGGTGGCCTCATCGCCCGCGGCACGGTCGGCGGAGCGAACGTGGACCTGGGCGCGGAGACATACGTCGTGCGTGGCACCGACACCTCCTCGATTGTGGAGGCCCTGGGGCTGACCTCGGTCGAGCCTGCCGGATCGGGCGCCCGCCTCTACGCCCCCGCCCTGCGCGGAGGCTGGGAGCTGCGCCCCTTCCTGCGCGACTCGTTCCTGGGAATCCCGGCCCACCCGGACGCGCCCGACTGCGCACACGTACTCGGCGAGGCCGGGGTGCGCCGCGCGCTCGAGGATCGCTCGATGGGTGGCGGCATCGGCATGGACGAGGCCGGGGAGACTCTGGCCGGTTTTGTGGCCGCGCGCATGGGGGAGGCCGTGCTGGAGCGCTCGGTGCGGCCGATCATCGCGGGCATCTACACTGCCGATCCTTCCGTACTGGCGACCGACACGGTCGCTCTCGGCCTGCGCGCCGAGACTGCCCGTCACGGATCCCTGGCCGCTGCGGTCGCTGCGCGTCTGGCCGCCGCCGGATCGCGCCGCACCCCTGAAGCCTGCGTCGAGGGCGGCATGTTCGTCCTCGTCGACGCGCTGAGGGCTGCCATCGAAGAGGCCGGGGGAACCGTCCTGACCCGCGCGGGCGCGTTCTCACTGAGGCGGGAGGCCGTGGGATGGACCCTCGAGTGCGGGCCGACCAAGCCCGGGCCCACTCCCGGAGCTGAACCCGTGCCGAGCGGGCCGGGGGTGAGCGTTACGACGGAGCGCCTCGTCCTCGCCTGCAGCGCCAACGCCGCCCTGCGCTTGCTGACCGAGGCGCGCATCCCAGGCCTCGTGCCCGATGTGAGCGTTCCCCAGGGTGCGCCCATCGCGCGCCTCACCCTGGCCGTCCACGCCCCCGAGCTGGATGACGCACCCGTCTCCCAGGGCCTCCTGGTCGCGCCCGCGCCCGCCGACGAGCGGCCGGTGGCGGCAAAGGCGCTGTCCCACCTCAACGTCAAGTGGCCCTGGCTCGCCGACCAACTCCCGCCCCACACGCACCTGCTGCGCCTGTCCTACGGGCGCCTCGGCGAGGCCGAACCCGCCGTCACCGTCGAGGGGGCCCTGCGCGACATCCGCACGCTCACCGGCGTCACCATCGCCGCCGAGGCCGTCACCGACCAGCTCCTCGCCCGCTGGAACGGCACGCTCCCACCCCTGCCGCCAGAGTATCGCGGCTGCGTGAGAGCGCTCGAGGAACAGGTGCGTCCCCTGGGGGGAGTGGCGCTCACGGGCGCCTGGGTCGCGGGAACCGGCATCGCCTCCGTTGTCACACACGCCCGCGCGGGTGCGAAAGGACTGCTATGACCATGCGGACATTCGTTCTGGGAACCAGGGGATCGCGCCTGGCGCTCGCCCAATCCACCACCGTCGCGCGGGCGATCGAAGAGGCCGGGGCTCGCCTCGGCGAGGAGGTGCGCGTCAATCTGGAGGTCGTGCGCACGCACGGCGACGTATCAGCGGCACCCCTGGCCGCGCTCGGTGGCGTCGGCGTGTTCGCCGCTCAGCTGCGGCTCGCCCTCCTCGGGGGAGAGTGCGACCTGGCCGTCCACTCCTTCAAGGACCTGCCCACCGCCCCCACGCCGGGGCTGCGCATCGCTGCCGTCCCGCAGCGTGAAGACCCCCGCGACGCCCTGTGCGCAGCCGACGGGGCGACTCTGGCATCCCTGCCGGAGGGCGCGCTTGTCGGCACGGGCTCGCCCAGGCGCGCCGCCCAGGTGCTCGCCGCGCGCCCCGACCTGTTTGTCTGCGACCTGCGCGGCAACGTCCCCACGAGGCTCTCGCGCGTGCGCGGCCTCGACCTGGGTGCCGACGCGGGCACCGCGCCCTCCGCCCTCGGCACGGGTGAGCGCCTCGACGCGGTCGTTCTCGCCCTTGCCGGGCTGCGGCGCATCGGCCTTGACGCCCACGCCACCGACGTGCTCGACCCAGCGATCATGATGCCCGCCCCCTCGCAGGGCGCCCTCGCCATCGAAACGCGCGACGAGGACGACCCCCTCCTGCGCGCCCTCCTGGGCACCCTCAACCATCGGCCGACTGCGCTCGCGGCCAGCGCCGAGCGGGCCGTTCTCTCCGCCCTGGGTGCGGGGTGCGCGGCACCGGTGGGTGCGTTCGCTCGCGTGGACGAGGCCTCCTCGGTCCTCTTGCTCGACGCGCGCGTGATGAGCGTCGACGGGCGCGAGCGGGTCGAGGCGAGAGGCTCGCTCGCGCTCACGGACTCGGTTGGTCTGGACGAGGCCGCCCGCCTCGGCGAGGACGTGGTGCGCCAGCTGCTCGCGGGAGGCGCCGCCGAGGTCACCGACTTGGGAGCGACGAAAGCGCCGAGGCAATCCTCGTGAACGAGCCCCACGCGAGCGCGCCCCTGACCGGGCGGCGGATCCTCCTGACCCGCGCCAAGTCCGATGACGCCATCGCGCGCGCCCTGCGGACGGCCGGGGCTCAGGTGGATGCCCTCGCCCTCACCGTGTCGACGCCGCTCGACTCGGCGCAGCTCGATGCGGCCCGTGACCGGCTTGCTGACGGCGGATTCGCGTGGGTTGTGTTCTCCTCCTGGAGGGCCGCGCGGGCCGTCGTTTCTGGCCTTCCACAAGCGCGCTCGCTCGGCACGCGCATCGCCGCCGTCGGCGAGGCCACGGCCCGATGGATCAGCGACCACGCGGGTGTGAGTGCGGACGTGACCGGAGCCGGATCCGCCGCCGCGCTGCTCGAATGCTTCCCTGCCCCGGCCTCCGGTGCGCGCCCGGTCCTCATCCCCCGGTCGGCGGCAGCGCCCGACACGCTCCCAGACGGGCTACGCGCTCTCGGCTGGAGCGTCGAGGCCGTCGACGCCTACACCACCACTCACGCCGACGCCGCCGATATTCCCGACGATATCGCGGGGAATTTCCGCGCGGGGCACTACGATGCGGCGGTCCTCACCGCCTCCTCCCAGGCGCCTGCCCTCCCCCCGCTCCTCGGCCTGCCGCCCCCCTCAACTCGGGTCGTGACCATCGGCGCACCCACCGCAGCCACCGCCAGTCGGCAGGGGATCGCGGTCGCGGCCCAGGCCTCGTCCCCCACACCCGATGCCATCGTCCGCGCCCTCATCGACGCCCTCGACCGCCCCGCCCAAGCCGACGCACCTGAAGAAAGAGACTCATGACCACCGTCCCCGAACCCGTTACCTCCTACCTCGCCGAGGCCGGGGTGGACTCCTCCCCGATCCCGACGATTCGCCCGCGCCGCCTGCGCTCGACCCCAGCGATGCGCGCGCTCGTGCGCGAAACTCACGTCGATCCCGCCAAGCTCATCTGGCCCGTCTTCGTGCGCGACGACATCGATGAGCCCCGCGAGATCACCGCAATGCCGGGCCAGTACCAGCACACGATCGACTCGCTGCGCCGGGCCGCAGCCGAGGCCGCCGAAGCGGGCGTGGGTGCCATCGACCTGTTCGGCGTGCCCGCCCGCCGCGACGCGATCGGCTCCCAGGCGTGGGCGGAGGACGGGATCCTCAACCGCGGCCTCGCCGCAGTGCGCGCCGAGGTCGGCGACGCGCTCGTCGTGTGCGCGGACACCTGCCTGGATGAGTTCACCGACCACGGGCACTGCGGCCTCCTCGATTCCGAAGGGGGTGTCGACAACGACGCGACCTTGCCGCTCTACCAGGCTATGGCGATTTCCCAGGCGCGCGTGGGCGCACACATGGTGTCGCCCTCGGGCATGATGGACGGCCAGGTCGCCGCGATCCGCGCCGCCCTCGACCAGGCGGGACACGCGGACGTCGCCATCCTCGCCTACTCCGCGAAGTACGCGTCCGCCTACTTCGGGCCCTTCCGCGAGGCCGTCGGATCCACGCTCACGGGCGACCGACGCACCTACCAGCAGGACCCCGCGAACCGACGCGAGGGCCTCTTCGAGGCGCTGCTCGACGCGGCCGAGGGTGCCGACATGCTCATGGTCAAGCCCGCCGGACCCTACCTCGACGTGCTGGCCGACGTGGCCGCCGCCTCCGACATTCCCGTCGCCGCCTACCAGGTATCCGGCGAGTATGCGATGGTCGAGGCCGCCGCCGCCAACGGGTGGATCGACCGCACCCGCGTCATCGACGAATCCCTGACCGGCATCTTCCGCGCGGGAGCCGACTCCGTCCTCACCTACTGGGCCCTTGAGGTCGCCCGCCGGGCCCGCTGAGCGCGCATCCTCGTGCCGCTATCCCTCGTACCCCCGATGAAGGTAGCTATGACCACTAACGAAACCGCATTTTCCCAAGCAAAATCCGTGATCCCCGGCGGCGTCGACTCGCCCGTGCGCGCCTTCGGCGGCGTCGGCGGCACCCCGCGCTTCATCGCGAGCGCGAGCGGCGCACGCGTCACCGACGTCGAGGGACGCTCCTATGTGGACCTTGTTGGCTCGTGGGGCCCGGCGCTGCTCGGCCATGCGTACCCCGAGGTGGTGGCAGCCGTCCAGGAGGCCGCCTCGCGTGGCCTGTCCTTCGGCGCACCCACCGAAACTGAGACGCTGCTGGCCAGCGCCGTGCGCGAGCGCGTGCCCTTCGCGGAGCGTGTCCGCTTCGTGTCCACGGGCACCGAGGCGACGATGACGGCGATCCGCCTGGCGCGCGGCGCCACCGGGCGTGACCTTATCGTGAAATTCGCCGGCAATTACCACGGCCATTCCGACGGCCTGCTCGCCGCCGCCGGGTCGGGCGTTGCTACGGGTGGCCTGCCCGGTTCTGCCGGTGTCCCCGAGGCCATCACCGCCCAGACGATCGTCCTGCCCTACAACGATGTTGAGGCCCTGCGCGCGTGCTTCGAGCAGGTGGGTGACAGTATCGCCGCCGTCATCTTCGAGGGTGCCCCCGCCAACATGGGCACGGTCCCGCCCCACCCCGGGTGGAACCGCGAGATCCGCCGGCTGTGCACCGCGCACGGCGCGCTCATGATCCTCGACGAGGTCCTCACCGGCTTCCGCGTCGACCCCGCCGGCTGGTGGGGCCTCGAGGCCGTGGCCGGGTGGGTCGACGGCGCGCCCTCGGGCCGCTACAGCGCCGGCTTCGTTGACGCGTCCTGCGTGGAGGGTGCCGACTGGGTGCCTGACCTGGTGACCTTCGGCAAGGTCGTGGGCGGCGGCATGCCCCTGGCGGCCGTCGCCGGGCGCGCGGACGTCATGGACCTGCTGGCCCCCCTGGGCCCCGTCTACCAGGCGGGCACGCTCTCGGGCAACCCCCTGGCCACGGTCGCCGGCCTGCGCACCCTCGAACTGGCTGATCAGGGTGTGTACGACCGCGTAAACGCCTCGGCCCAGGAGATCAGCACGATCGTGTCGGACGCGCTCAGCGCTGCCGGCGTCGCGCACCGTCTCCAGCGCACGGGATCCCTGTTCTCCGTCATGTTTGGCGAGGCCGCGGCCTCCTCGGGCGTGTACGACTACGACCAGGCGCGCGCCCAGGAGGCGTGGCGCTACGCCCCCTTCTTCCACTCCTTCCTGTCCTCGGGTGTGGCCCTGCCGCCCTCGGTGTACGAGGTGTGGTTCGTGTCCGGCGCTCACGGCGAGGCGGAGCTGGATACTATTGCCGCCGCGGCTCCGGCGGCCGCGCAGGCGGCCGCTGCCGCTCAGCCCGAGTGATCGATCGCGCCGCGGTGCCTGTGCCGCGGATGGACGAGGGGTGGGGATCCTGGTGGGTCCCCATCCCTCGTCTCTACCGTTGGTGGGTTGATTGTGAGTGCTGCTCGGTGGTGGTTGCTGGCGTCAGTGGCCTTGTTGTGCGTAGTCGTAGACGGTGAAGGTGGGGTCTGGGTCGAAGCAGAATGTTGCTTTTCCTGGGTTGGGGGTGAACCAGACAATATCGGAGTGGGTTCTTTTGAGGGTAAAGGTGCCGACCCCCTCGACGGTGGTGGACTCCCCGAGCTGCAGTTCTGGTACGTGAGCGATGTCGTTCACGTTGTTGCCTTCAATCGTGAATAGGGTGAAGCCTGCAGTCTCAGCACCCATACGGATTTCTCCCCAGGCGTCAAGCCTGACCAACGAGTCGTTGGTCAGTGTTCCTAGGCGCGTCGCGTTCTGGTTAGGTTCTGCTCCTACCAGGTACTGGCCCTGGCAGGTGATGCGGGTGCCCGTTTGGAATCGTTTCCAGGGCCAGGCGTAGGCGATGTGGGCGTAGGTCCAGGGGATGACGAATGCCAGGACGAGGATGGCCACGACGATGGCGCGGATGCGTGTGCGTGTGCGGCTGTGTGTGGTACTCATGGGTGTGCTTCTATGGTGGGTGCTGTCGTCAGTGGGTGTGTTAGGGCTCTTCACGGACGGTGAATGAGGGATCTGGGTCAAAGCAGAACAGTGCTTTTCCTGGGTTGGGGGTGAACCAGACGATGTCTGAGTGTGCTTCCTTCAGGGTGAAGGTGCCGACCCCTTCGACGGTGATGCTGTCGCCTCGGTGAAGCTCAGTGGCGCCCCCGATGGACTCGTAATGATTGTTGTTGTTGCGTGCTGACAGGCCGAAGGAACCAATTTTGCGTCCCATGGAGACTTTTCCTGTCATGCCCATGAAAACGGTTCGTCCATCGGAGAGTGTGCCCAAGTTGATGGGGCGATGCTCGTCGTACGGAGTGAGGTAGTATCGGCCGGTGCAGGCGTCGCCTGTGGATTGTTCTTTCCAGGGCCAGGCGTAGGCGATGTGTGCGTAGGTCCAGGGGATGACGAACGCCAGGACGAGGATGGCCATGACGATGGCGCGGATGCGTGCGGGTCTGATGCTCATGGGATGCGCCCAACGGTGACATCGCCAAAGTTTGCGTAGAAATCTTTCCAGCTCATCGTGAAGGTCGCATCCGTATGGATGTCTGGATTATCACTCAGTTTGTTATGTCCCCAGGGGTTTATGAGGGTCACTCCGTTCTCGTCTGCTCCAACCACCGTATATGCGTGTTGGGAGACAATTTGAATATTCTCGCGACTCCCGTCGGGGGTGGTGACGGTCGTGTCGTGTGTGGCGATACTGGATTCTGCGACAACAGGTTTCTCTGCTTGGATGCCGTTGATAGCGGCTTCTTTCATGGCGTCTCGATCAAATCCCAGATTGGCAGTTATTGCTGCATTCTCCCCAGAGATGTCCTTCATTGTCCAAGCGCTGAAGCTTCCTGATGCTCCCCAAGCAGGGAACTTTCCTTGCGTTCCTCCCATATGTGCCTGAATGAAGGCCTTTTCGAAGATAGAAGCTATGTCCGCCTGCGTGTCGTCTCCGTTGCCGTGAACGAGGACATCTTGCACAAAGACGCGTTGGTGGCCACCGTCATATCCAGGCAAAGTGACGAAGAAACCGACAAATCTATTATCGGAGTCGTAGAGAGGAGTGATCATCTTTGCGAGATGTTCGCGTCCTTTTTCGCTCTGGTTGTAAGCGTTTAGCGAGGCGAGTAAGTGGCAGTCGCCAATGCGGCCCTGATCGATATTGAAAAGAGAGGATGAAGGGTCAGCTAGCCGGTCGAGTATTTCTTGCAGTTCTGTATATGTCAGGGAGCGAGTATCCCCATAATCGAGTCTCCGTATTTTGCCATTCTTAAGAGTCTCCGTATGAATATCCTCCGGCGTGAAGTACAAGGCCTCCCTGAGAATAGCGGCCGTATTTAACGCTTCTTCTGACAGGATATGTTTCGCGTCGTCGTAGGATTTCTGGAGATAAGCTAGTTCGCCCTCAATCTCAGCGTGTTGACTTGATCTGGTTTCTGGGGACATTGCTTGGAATTGCGCCCACAATTCGTCTGCTTGGGCGCGAATGTTGTTGACAGAGCTGATAACCCACTCCAGGGTGAAGTAGTAGCTCTTCAAAGCGTTGGCAGCCTGGAGGCATCCGTCTTCCCAAATGTTGATCTCTTTTTGTTCCGCTGTTGCACTGTTGATAAAGGCCTCTTTAGCGAGTCCTGTCCAATCGTCACACGTACTGATAGCGCCGGTGAGGCTCGTGCCCAAATCGCGAATATCTCGCCTACGATTTCTGATTTCGTTTTGGCTCGACCAAAGTCCGCCAAGGTCTCCTGTTACTGCTGGGAAGCGCTGTGAAAACCGTGTTGACATGATTGCCTCATTCCTACAGCTTGGCTCGAAGGGCTGCGAAGAACTCCGCTGCTTCATCGTCGGTGTCTTCGGATGCTTGTGCGGTGGCATGTAGGCTGTCGGAGCATCCATTGAGCCATGTTCGCGTCGTTTGGCCGCGCTTGTTGTACATGGAGACGAAGTACGCCAGTGCCTCCTGCACAGCGGTGTCCCCACAGTCGAGGGAATCATCCGACTTGGTGAGCTCCAAGTCGGACATTCTGTCGGCCAAGCGACTCATAAGTACGGATGCCTCTTGGACATCCGCAGGATTCATCTGAAAATCGCTCATGGCATCCTCCTTGATGTCGTGCTTAATAGACGGACTTTAGTGGGGGAGAGCACAATATGCAAATCTCCTCATCGGGCCATGGTTGGCGACGGTGCCCGAGAGGAGGTGCCCGAGTGGAGATGCTCAGACCGGGGGGAAGGGAGGAGGTGCTACGAGTGTCAGAGGGGTGCAAGAAGGCAACGAAAAAGCGTGACACCTCTGCGGTGTCACGCTGGCGGGGGTGGGGCGCGTGTCGTTCACGCGCCCCGTATAGGCTCAGGCGCGAGTGTGAGCGATCGAGAGAAGAGCGGGGGAAACGATCAGGGCGGTCAGAGCGATGACGATCGCGAAGACGACCGACGCGACGGAAGCAACCTGAAGGGCAGCGAACACGCCGAGGCCCGCGAGGACAACGATCAGGGCGATGAGAACGGAAGCCGAGGCGGTGGCCTGGGACATGGTGGGGGCGGTTTCAGCCTTGACGATCTGGTTCATGGGGTTCTCCTTATGAGTGTCTTCGCGCGGAAGCACGAAGCGCGCCCCGCACGCCAGCGTGTTTGTGAACCTGTTGGTCCGTGCCGCCCGGGTGGGCGACGGCATCAAAAAAGGGGGCTGACTCCTGGTCGCCCCCCTTGGTGCAGCACCAATTCTACGCGGATTCCACCGCTCGGTCTATACCGCACAAGCCCTTGTAAGGCATGGCACAGCCATTGCAAAAAGCTATTAAAGCGTTGTTTTATCAACGAAAAAGACATGCGTGAAGATCAGTGGAGAACATGTCACTTCGTGCAAGTGTGCCCGAGTGGGGACTCCACCCGGGCACACAGTGTCACTCGGCTCGTGCCACATTCATAGCTTGGAGGCCCTTTGGTCCTTCAATCGCCTCATATTCGACCTTCTCGCCCTCTAGAAGAGTACGGCGCCCAGATTGGCCGATGATGTTTGAATAGTGCACGAAGACGTCGCCGGATTCGTCATCAGGAGTGATGAATCCGAAGCCTTTGGCGTCGTTGAACCACTTGATGGTCCCGGTAGCCATGGGCCCTCCTTCGTGTTCGCCCCAACGCTGGGGCACCGTTCGGCCCCGTCTGCGGAGTCGACATGGTCCCGTTGCTCCTGCCCGGCATCGATGCCCCCCGGACTGGGCGTGCGGAATCACAGTCATACGGTACCGCACTCGCGGCGAAAATGTGGCTGACCTGCACAATCGTGACGAAGTAGTTTTCCGCGTGACGGCGCTACTTATCTCCACTCAGTCGAACTGGGACGATCGCCTGCACGTCCTCTCCCTCGAAGGCGACGCTGCCGATCGCCACGTCCACCCCGAAGACGCTCGCGAGGGTGTCCGCGTTCATGACGGAGGATGCCGGGCCGACCACGGCCTCGTGAGTGGAGGAGAAGAGCGCGACCTGGTCCGCGACGCGCAGGGCGTGTGCCGGGTAGTGCGTGTTCATGATGACGGCGAGGCCTCGGTCCCTCACGAGGCGCTCGAGGAGTCCCAGGACGATCAGCTGGTTGCGGAAATCGAGGCCGGTCTCCGGCTCGTCAAGCACGAGGACGCGCGGGTCGGCGACGAGGGCGCGGGCGATGAGGATCATCTGAAACTGGCCGCCCGACATGGTCGCGCAGGGCATCTCGGCCAGGTGGGAGGCGCCCACCTCGTCGAGGACGTCGTGGGCCATGCGTTCCTCGCGTGCTCCGGGCTGGGCGAGGGTGCGCATGTGCGGGGCTCGCCCGACCATCACCATCTCGAGGCCGGTGAGCGCCACGTTCGATGCGTTGCGGGCCTGCGGCACGTAGGACAGGACGCGGCCCAGCGCGCGGGTCGACATCGAGGAAATGGGGGTGCCGTCGATGAGTGTGCGTCCGCTGTCCCACTTCTGCAGGCCGATCATGGTGCGCAGCAGCGTCGTCTTGCCGGCGCCGTTCGGACCCAGGATGGCCAGGAGCGAGCGCTCGGGCACCTCGAAGGACACGTTCGTCAGGATTGGGGAGGGTGCGCCCGGATAGGTGAAGGTCGCGTTTTCGACGCTGATCATCGCGCTCCTCCCGTTCGGCGCAGCAGCACGATAAAGAAGGGGGCGCCGATGATGGCCGTCAGGATCGAAATGGGGATTTCCGAGGCCGACAGGGAACGTGCGAGCGTGTCGATGACGATCATGAGCGCCGACCCGAGTAGCAGCGACACGGGGATCACCGCGCGGTTGTTCTGTCCGCACAGCATGCGCGCGCAGTGCGGTACGAGCAGGCCGACCCAGCCGACCTGGCCGCACATCGAAATGACCGAGGCCGTGATGACTGTCGACGCGACGATGAGGATCGCGCGCATGAGGGAGACGTTGACGCCGGCGGAGCGGGCCTCGTCCTCTGAGAGGGAGAGGATGTTGAGCTGCCAGCGCAGCGCCACGATGACGATGACGCCCGCGATGATGAAGGGGGCGCCCAGCGCGATCTGGTGGTAGGTGACCGCGGCGAGCGAGCCCATCAGCCAGTAGGTGATCTCGGGAAGCTGGCTCGTCGGGTCGGCCGTCAGCTTGAGGAGCGAGAGGACGGCGTTCGCCAGGGCGGAGACGATGACGCCGCCGAGCACGAGCGTGATGACGTTGAAGGCGCCCGTGCGAGTGCGTGAAATCGCTGTCGTAAAAGCCATTGTTGCCAGTCCCGCGACGAGCGCCGCGGCCTGCACTCCGATCAGGTTCCAGTCCAGCAACAGGGCGATGACCGCGCCGACGCACGTGCCCGCCGCGACGCCCAGGGTGTCCGGTGTGGCCAGGGGGTTGGAGAAGAGCGACTGGAACGAGGCGCCGGCAACCGACAGGCCCCCGCCGATCAGGATCGCCACGATGATGCGCGGTGCCCGCAGGTCAAACACGACCGAGTTGACGCGCGGGGGCACCGTCGGGCCACCCCAGAACCGCGCGCGCAGCGCCGCGACCACGTCCTCCAGGGACACGGAAAAACGGCCGATGAGCATGGCTGCCGCCGCGCACACGACGATGAGGGCTATCAGTGTGGGGACCACCCACACGCGCAGCCGCCCGTTCCTGGTCAGCACAGACTTCATGTTGTCCTCTCCCCGACGCGCGCCGGGAGTAAAGCGCATAAGGGACCCCGGCCTCGTCGATAGGGGAGACAAGGCCGGGGCCAGGTATCAGGACGCGGAGTCCGGGTTGATGATGCGCTGAGCCTGCTCGTCCGTGAGCGTGAAGTTGTACATCTTCTGGTAGTAGTCCTTCGTCATTGCCACGAGGTCAACGTCGGAGAACTGCTCCGGGTACAGGGAGGCGCCGATCCAGTTCGCCACGATTGGGGAATCCGGGTTGGGGGTGAACCAGTTCCACATGCCCAGGCCGGTGGAGTAGACGCGGCCGGACTTCACGGAGCTAAGGGTAGACAGGTCGATGCCTTCGACCGAGTTCGTCAGGACAGTGTTCGCCGTCATGTTCGACATGCCCTTGCCGGTGACGAGGAGGACCTGGGGATCCCACGTGAGGACCTGCTCAAAGGTGACGGGCGTGTGCGAGGTGTCGGTGTCGCGCGTGACGTTCGTGTAGTTCAGCGAGTCGGCCCACTCGTTGGTGAACCAGCCGTCCTTGCCGCCCGCGACCGCGAGCTGGCCGTCGGCAGCGCCCATGAGCACCATCGTCGAGACCTTCTGGTCGGCAGGAACCTTCGCGGTGCGGGCTCGGGCGTCGGCGACCAGGTCCTTGCCAAGCGCGATCTTGTCGGCCATGTGGCCGTCCTCGTTGAAGACGTCCTCGAGGAGCTCCATCCACTCCGCGTAGGTCTCCGAGGGGTTGCCCAGCGTCGTGAAGCCGACGGCCGGGATGCCGGCCTTGCGGAACATTTCGCCGTGTTCCTTGTTGAAGGCGTTGTAGAAGACGACGTCGACGTTCAGGTTCAGGAGGGCCTCGGCGTTGAGTTCACCCTTGTCGTAGTAGCTGGTGTCCACCTGCATCATTTCGGGCGCCATCTCGGCGGCGATCGTCTGACTCATGGCCTTGACGCGGGCGGCGCTCATGCCTACCAGGTAGGGGGCCTTGCCGTCGAAGTAGGCCAGGTAGGTGGATTCGATCGGGATCTGGTCGATGGCGACGCGGGTGATCTTCTCGGGCAGGACGACCTCGTTGCCCGCGTGGTCGGTGATCGTGCGCGTCGACGAGGCTGAGGCGTCCTGGGTGGTCGCCTCCGATTGGCTGGTGGCGGAGCCGGAGCCGCCTGCGCAGGCGGTGAGGGCAAGGGTGGCGGTGGCCAGGATAGCGGTCAGGGTGGCGAGGCGGGTTTTCATTGCGTCCTCTCGTGTCTCAGGGATTATGAGGGAGATGCTACACAATATTAGGTGGACCTCACAAGACTAATGGTGGCGTTATGACACGGTGTTATATCCCGTCGGCACGGCGGTCGGCTCACGTCGTCTGTTGACTGGCTACAAATGCATGCCCGGCTACCCTCGTGGAAATGACTCGAGACACCTCCTCATCCGCGCTGGTTAGCGCCTCCGGACGCACCCTGGCGTCGAACTGGTGGCGAGTGGTCGCGATGATCTGGAGCGGCCAGGCGTTTTCCATCATCACCAGCGGCGCGTCGGGATGGGCGATCGTCTGGCACGTCACCACGACCGAAGGATCTGCCCTCAAGCTCGCCATCGTCATGGCCCTCTCTCAGCTGCCCCTCGGCCTTCTGGCACCGCTGGGCGGGGTCGCCGCTGACCGCTATAACCGCCGCACCGTCATGATTATCTCGGACCTGGGGGCGGGTGGTATGTCGCTGGCGCTCGGGGCGCTGGCCTGGCTGGGACACGGGAGCTTCGCCCTCATATGCCTCTTCGCCGCGCTGCGCAGCTGCTTCCAGGCCTTCCACTTCCCCGCGATGAGTGCGGCCATGCCGATGCTGATCCCCGAGAAGCACCTCATGCGAGTCAACACCCTCGACCAGGCCGTGGGGTCCATCGCCAACATCGGTTCCCCCGCCATCGGCATCGCCCTGTACACCGCCTTCGGGCTTCCCTACACCCTGGGTCTGGAGTTCGTGGGAGCGCTCCTGGCGGTCGCCGGCCTGGCGCTTGCGAGGATTCCCTCCGTCGAGGCCGAGATGCCCCCAACCATCATGGGGCAGATCCGCGAGGGCTGGCGCGCGCTGAGCGCCAACTCGGGCCTCGTCTCCCTCATCGTCGCCCTCACCGCCGGCATGATGGTGTTCGAGGCGCTCGCTGTCGTCTACCCGCTGATGGCGCAGCAGTACTTCGGAGCCGACGGGGCGATGGTGTCCGTCGCCGAGGCGATCACCGGGACGTGCATGCTGGTCGGCGCGGTCATCATGATGGCGTGGGGCGGGGGCAAACGCCTCGCGCTGCTTATCAGCGCCACGACCGTCGTCGTCGGCCTCCCCTTCGCCGCCGTCGGCCTGCTTCCCCGCAGTGGCTTCTGGGCCTTCGTCGCCCTCATGGGATTCGGATGCATCTTCCTGGCGTGGTTCCACGCCCCCCTGATGACCCTCATCCAGCGCCACGTCGGGGAGGATAAGGTCGGTCGCGCGCTCGGGTTCTTCCAGCTGATGCTCGGGCTCGCGATGCCCGTCGGTATGGTCCTGGGCGGTGCCTTCGCCGAGAAGATGGGAGGCCCCGTGCTCTTCACCGCCTCCGGCGTCTTCTTCTGCGTCGTCGGTGTCGTCATGTACGCCATCCCCCGCATCCGCGACCTCGACACCCCCGTGCCCGCCGCTCTTCCTCTCGACGACGAGGATGCGTAGACCCGCGCGCCCCTTTCCCCAGAGCCGCAGGTGTGCACGGCCAGCTATACCCTGTCTCTCAAGGGAAGGAGCATCTGTGAGCGGAAGGAAGAATGCGATGCCCGACAGTTTTGATCTGGAGCGCGCCCTCGTTATTGGTGTTGCCTCCAGCGCCCTCTTCGACCTGTCGGAGTCGGACGCCGTATTCCGTAACGAGGGCGAGGAGAAGTACCGTGCCTATCAGTGTGAGCACCTCGACGATGTGTTAGAATCGGGAGTTGCTTTCCCCTTTATTCGGCGCCTCCTGGACCTTAACGACCTCGCCGAGGGCGAGCGTCTGGTTGAAGTCGTCATCCTCTCGCGTAACGACCCCGAGACGGGGCTGCGGGTCATGCGATCGGTCAAGCATCACGGGTTAGACATCACGCGCGCTATCTTCATGCAGGGGCGCGCCCCGTATCGCTTCATGAAGCCGCTGCGCATGTCCCTGTTCCTCTCCGCGAACGAGGATGACGTGCGCGAGGCGATCGATATGGGGTTTGCGGCGGGACACGTCGTTGGCCCAGGAGTAGACGACGACGGGGGAAACGACCTGCGAATCGCCTTCGACTTCGACGGAGTCCTGGCCGACGATTCCGCCGAGCGAGTGTTCCAGACCGGGGGCCTGGATAAGTATCAGGAGAATGAGAGTGCCCTGGCAGAGGTGCCTCTCGACCGCGGGCCGATGGCCGATTTTCTGGAGAAAATCAACAGAATTCAGGGGATCGAGGACTCGAAAAGTGTGGATGATCCGCAGGGGTACCGGCGTCGGGTCCGCGTCGCCGTCGTGACGGCGCGTAGTGCCCCCGCTCACGAGCGTGCGATTAACTCGATTGGGCAGTGGGGCCTGCGCGTCAACGATGCCTTCTTCCTCGGAGGCATCGACAAGGGGCCCATCCTGGAGGTGCTACAGCCGCACATTTTCTTCGATGACCAGCGCCGTCAGGTGGAAGGCGCGTCGCTCTCCACCCCGAGCGTCCACATCCCCTTCGGTGAGATCAACAGGGAATAGGCGTTGGGGCCTGTTCTGGAGATCGGAA
>ERZ1674236.132-NODE-132-length-19547-cov-36.590960_pt1 | contig 19547 bp, 16 predicted proteins | sample MGYA00581210_ERZ1674236 | MGnify/ENA primary metagenome ERZ1674236 (study PRJEB41354, sample SAMEA4873328) | human saliva metagenome | biome: human-associated habitat [ENVO:00009003]; feature: mouth environment [ENVO:08000002]; material: saliva material...
ATTACGCCCGATTTGACGATGCGCTACTGTCCTATTTTTATTTTAATTGACTATACATAAGGGCGTTGGCAACGCCGTATCATTGCAATTTTAATCCACTATAAATCAGGACAAGGCGACGAAGCCTCAGACAGTACAGATAGTACGGCAAAAAGTTAATCCACTATATCACACGGCTTGCGGGCTGGCTTCAATGTCGTGCAGGCTGCGGTAGCAGGGGTCGAGCTGGTTGGCGATGAGGGTGAGCTGCCGGTGGAGGATGTGGCTTTGGCGTTCGTCGCCTGCTTCTGTTTGCAGGGCTTCCAAGTCGGTTCGGATTTGGGAGAGGGTTGTCTGAAAATCTTGTTCGCCGGTTTGCGGGAGGCGTTCGAGCAGGTCGGCGATGCGGTAGCCGCTTTGGTAGAACTTGCGGACGAAGTCGGGACTGCACGCGCCGTCCATTTCGCTGCGGTATGCGCCGAGTGCGGAGATGTAGCCGGTCAGGGCGTAGCTGGTTTTGAGGAGGGTGAAGCCGCTTTGCAGGTTGTTGCCATATTTTTTGGGTTCGCTGCTCATGTCGGAGAGGGTGCTGCTGAGGGTGGCGGTGCGTTCGTGGGCTTGGCGGCGGACGGTGCGGTATTCGACGTCGTCGGCGATGCCGTATTGGAGCTGGTCGAGGATTTTTCTGAGGTAGGCGCCGTTGCCGCCGACGGTTTGGGCGGCGGTTTTTTCGAGGGTGAGGTAACGCCAATCCGGCCAGAGGTAGGTTACGGCTGCCCACGCAAGGACGGAGCCGACGATGGTGTCGATGATGCGGACGGGCATGGCGGCATAGACGTCCAGCCCGGCGAGGGAGAAGCTGGTGAGGGCTTGAATGGTGATGAAGAAGGTGGAGAAGCTGTATTTGTAGCTTCGGGTCATGAAAAACAGGGTGGTGCTGGCGATGACGATCCAGAGTTTGGTTTCGACGGAGGGGGTGAAATAAGGCACGAGGGAGCCAACGATGACGCCGAGGATGGTGCCGGCGATGCGTTGGTACACGCGGCTTTTGGTGGCGGTGTAGTTGGGTTGGCAGACGAAGAGTGCGGTCAGGAGTATCCAGTAGCCGAGGTTGAGATGGAGGATTTCGACGATGGTGCAGGAGGCGGCAACGAGGATGGAGAGGCGCGTGGCGTGACGGAACACGCCGGACTCGAAGTTGAGCTGGCTGCGGACGGTCTGCCAGACGTTTTTCAGGCTGCTGTTTTCGAGGGCGGCGATGCGGGTGTCGCTGCTGTTTTCGTTTTCGGCGGGGGAGTCGCTGTGTTGGAGTTGGCGCAGCTGGTGATCGACGCTGCCGAGGTTGTCGAGCAGGCGGCGGATGTGGTGGATGTTGCGGCTTTCGGGATGGTCGTCGGTGTAGTGCGAAAGGGATTGGCGGCAGCCTTCCATCGCGCGTCCGAGGCGTTTACTGTATGTGTAGTCTTTGCCGTTCCTCAGGGCGGCGGCAACGTTGCGGCATGCCTGCCCCTGCATTTCGAGCAGGCGGCGGATGCGGAAGATGAGGTCGGTGTTTTTGAGGGTGTCGGTCAGCTCGGTGTAGTCGGCGTGGGCGGAGCTGACGCGTTCGTGTATGTCTTGGGCGGTAAAGTAGTAGCGCAGCATTTTGGCGGTGCGCGGGTGGCGGTGTTTGCCGCGCAGGCGGTAAAACAGGGCGGCGCGGCATTGGTTGAAGGCGCTGATGACGCCGGTGTTGCTCATGGCGAGGTCGATTTGGCGGTTGCCGAGCCAAGCGGCTTCGTCGGGATCGAAAAAGTCGGCTTTGGCGTCAAAATACCCGCCGAGCGCTTCGTAGGCGTTGGCGACGCTTTCTTGAACGGGGCGGTGCGGGAGGATGATTTGGAAAACGAGTGTGCAGGTGCTGTATAACACGGTCCCGAGCAGAATCATGACGGGATTGGTCAGCCAGAAGGTTTCGGGGGTGTAGGTGAGCGTGGTGTAGGTGGCGACGGCAAGTGCGCCGAACGCGAAGGTGCGGTATTTCAGCCCGACCGCGCCCAAAATGGTAAAGCCGAACGTCATCAGGGTCATGGCGAGGATGAAAGGCAGGCCGGTGCCGAGCGTGCTTTGGGCGACGAGCGACGAGAGGGTGAACAGGGCGACGGTGATGATGATGTTTTTCAGACGACCTGTCAGGCGGTTGTCCAAATCGACGAGGCCGCCCGCGATAATGCCGAGCACGAAGGGCATGGCGAGCTTGGGCGTGCCGAACCGCCAGACGAGGGTTGCGGCGATAAAGACGCTGGCGAAGACGGGCAGCGAGGTGATGATGAGGGGTTTGAGCGGCGGGAGTTTCATCGTATTGGGCGCGGCTTTAAATGGGAATGGTTTGATTATTATGAATGAAATGAAACGGTATTCTAACAGGATTTTAGGGCGGGACGGGGGCTATGGGGTCGTCTGAAAACCTGTCCGACAGCGCACCTGCGAAACGGATATGACCGACCTGTCTATCTGTCCTCAAGAAAAAGGAACGAGATTGCCGCGCATGAAAAAGGTCGTCTGAAAACCCTAAAGTGTGGTTTTCAGACGACCTTTTCTTTTTCGGCGGCGTTATTGCGTTTGCTCGGCTTTTTGTTTTTCCGCTTCTTCGATTTTGCGGTCGTTTTCGTAATCCGAACGGAAGAGCCTGTCGAAACGGATGGTGTATTTCAACTCGCCGCCGTATGAACGGCTGCCGACGCGGGCAACGGCTTGGATGGCACGAGTGAGCTGGTACACGAGCTTGACCGACTGTTCGGCACTGGAAAGACCGTATTCGTAACCTGCGTAGAGGTTGTTGGTGAACTGCTTGCCGACGGTCAGCACTTGTTCGGCGGGGTTGAGTTCGCCGGTTTGGGCGTTGCGGCTGCGTTGGCTGGTGATGCCCAAATCGTCCACCAGTCCGAGCCTGTCGTTGACTTGTCCGGCAAGGAGCGCGCCTGCCGCTGCGGAAAGGGCGGCATTGTCGCCGTCGCTGCCGCTGCTGGCACGGTTGAGGATGAGCCAGGAGAGCTTGTCTTTTTCGCTCATCGCCTCTTTGGCAACGAGGGTCACGCGCGGATTGGAGAGGCTGCCGAGGACTTCGACGCCCGCACCGACGGGGGAAAGACGGCGTTCGGCGCGGATGTTCAGGTTGGGATTGTTCAACGGACCAACGAAAGAAACCGTCCCCTTAGTGATGTCGAGGTCTTGTCCGTAGGCTTTGTAACGGCCTTTAACGACTTTAACCGTACCGACGCCTTGGATGGCTTCGCCCGGGCGGGAAGTGATGGTCAGCTTGCCGCCTATGGTGATGTCTGCACCATAACCGACGAAACGGATGTTGTCGTTGAGGTTGAGCGTCAGGTTGAGGCTGATGGGCGTCACGGCGGCGGTTTGTTTTTTCTCTTCGCCCAACACGACGACATCGTCGTCTAACGAGGGCATGGAGGATTTTTGCGAACCGAACATACCGTAGTCGCTGCCCAATGTACCGTTGAGGATGAAGCCCCTGGCCTGATTGTATTGCACTTTCGCGCTGCCGGAGAGGCGCAGGCGGCGGTTCGGACGGGAGAGGGTGTTGTATTTGTCGAAGACGACATCTACGTCAACGTCCGGATCGGCGTTGGCAAGGTTGACGGAGCCTTTAAGCTCGAGCGTACCGCCTTTGTGGAACTTGAGGCTGTCGATAATCCAGCGTTGTCCCTGCAAATGGGAACGTAAAACGCCGTTGTCGAGGATGAGGCCTTGGGTTTGGTTGCGGTAGTAGAGGTTTTCGCCGTTGAGCGTACCGGAAAGCTGGGGATCGCTGACGCGTCCGCCAAGGCTGACGGCGGCATTCAGACGACCTTTGACGGTTTGTCCGACGGGCAGGAAGTTGCGGAATACTTCGAGGTCGGCGACGTTGAGGTTGAGTTTGCCGCTCAAAGGCGCGGTGTCCATGCTGGCGCCCTGGCCGATGTTGACCGTACCTTCGGCTGTACCGTAGTTGCTGGTGCCGTTCAAGGTGGCGGCGATGGTGGGCGAACCGACGCGCCCGCCTATGGTGGCGGTGGCGTTCAGACGACCTGTAATGCCTTGCGCGGTAGCGGGCAGGAAGGTTTTGATTGCGCCCAAGTCGGGGACGTTGAGGTTGATTTTGCCGCTGACCGGCGCGTTAGCGATTTTGTTGCCGAACTGCTGGCTGATGCCCAAATCGGCGTTGACGCTGCCGAAGCGGGTATTGCCTTCAAGCGTGCTGTCGATGCGGCCGTTTTGGAAACGGGTGCGCAGGGCGAGCGCGCTCAAACCCAAGGGCATCTGTTTTTTCGGGTCTTTGTTCGGCAGGATGATGTCGCCGCTTTGGCGGTTGATGTTGAGGTAGCCGCGGGCATTTTGGCTGTACGCCAAATCCCAATCGCCGCCGAGTACCAAGTTGTGTTCGACGGGGATTTTGACGAAGTTTTGCAGCTCGGTGATGTGCAGGCTTTGCGCACTGCCTTTGCTGGTGATGCCGGCTTTTTTGTCCCAAACGAAGTTTTGCAGGTTGAGGCTGCCGCCCATCACGCTCCAGCGCGCCGCGCTCATGGAAACGCGCTCCGCGCCTGCTTCGAGGTTCATGCGGTTTTGCAGTTTGAGGTTGAACGCGCCGCCGATGTCGAGCGTGTCCACGCTGCCTTTCCACTGATTGAAGTCTTTGTTCAGACCGCCCGCCGCGTTGATTTCGAGTTTGTAAGGTTTGCCGTCCAACGCCATGCTGCTGCTGCCGTGTATGCGGTGTTGCGCACCCGTGCCGTTGAGGGACAGGTCGACCGCATCGATGACGGTCGCGCCGCCGGAAAGGGCGATGTGGCTGCCTTTGATGTCGGCGGCAAGCGGACGGTTGATGTCGGGCGTGCCTTTGAGTTTGAAATCAAGCATGCGGATGTTGACGGCTTCGCCGACTCGCAGGGCGCGCGCCTCGCCGGAGAGGTCGGCTTCGTAGGTTTTCAGCCCGCCCTTGAGGTCGCCTGAAATGTAGCCGCGCGTATTGAGCAGCCCGCCCAGTCCGAAACCGAAACGGGAAAGGTCGGGAGCGGTGATGTCGATATTGAGGCGGTCGCCTTTTTTGCCGAAGCTGCCGTTGGTTTTAACGATATTGTTGCCCAAACGCAGGTCGGTCAGCGCGCGCGGGAGGTGTCCGGATTCGTAAACGACGTCGGCTTTGCCGCTGAGGGGGACGTTGTTTAACGTACTCGGCGCAAACTGCATTTTGCCAGCGAATTTTTCTTTCGCCAGTTCGCCTGAAAGATTGATGGTGCCGTTGACGCTGCCTGCGGGCAGTTTTGAGTCTAGGCGGGACGGATTGAACGCCTTGCTGGAAACATCGAGCTTGAGCAGGCGGTCTTTGAAGAGTTCGAGCGAACCTTGCGCCGTCAGTTCGCCGCCGTTTTGCGGCGCGACGCGGACGCGGTCGAGTTTGAGGGTGCGTTGACCGTGTTGTCTGTCGGTAACGAAGGACAGCAGGCCGGAGAGTTGCGCGCTGCCGCTTTCAAGATTCCAGTCGATAGCGGGCGAGGCGGTTTCGCCTTTGACGCCGATAAATCCGTTCCACTGACCGGCAACATTGGTGCGGACGAGGTCGTCTGAAACGAGGTTGTTCACATTAATCTTGAGCGCCAGCGCGTTTTTCACCGTATCGACCGTACCGGCGACATTGAACGAACCTTCCTCCAACAGCCCGATTTCAGACTCTTGGACGGTTACCACGCCGTTGTCGTTGATGGTGAAGTCCGCCAGAATGTTGCGCACCGGAATGGATTTTGCATCGGCAAAACCTGCCGCCTTGTTTTCCAAGTCGAGCGAGCCGTCCAGCGCGATACCGTGCGTAAACGAAGGCACGACGGTCGCGTCAAACGTCAGGTTTGCCTTGGGCAGCGACGGCAGGAACGCGGTCGGATTGATGTTGAAACCCTTGACCAGCACCTCGCCGATCATCTTGTCCAACGAAGCGGCAAACGGATGCACCGTAGATTTTGCCGACAAATGTACATCGTCGCCGTCCAGCAGGATTTCAGTCTGCACGTCCTGCAAGCTGCCCCACAGGCGCGCCTTACCCTCTATCGTCTCGCCTTCCAGCTCGCCCTTCGTCTGAATCGTCGTATTGAGCGCAAACGGCTTCTCCAGCCCGACCACCGCCGAACCCGTCGAATTGCTCCACGGCGTATCGAGGGTTTTCAAATCCAAACGGTGTTCTTTCTGATCGTAATGGTATGCCGCATTCAGATGGTCGAGATAGGCCGTCTGCTTGTCAAAATTTTTGCCCACACTGAGCCTGCCCGTCTCAAAACGGTCGATAAACACCAACACAGGCAAATCAATGCTCTCAGGCAGTCCTTTGGACGGCTTTTTCTCTTTTGGCGGCGTCGGCTTCGGCACGACCGCAATATCGCCCGCCACAATTTCAGTAATGTGCAGGCTGCGCTGAAACAGCTCGGACGGCTTCCAATCAAAACGGAACGCGCTGATTTTCACATCCGCCCCATCCGTTTCAATCATCCATTTATCGCCGTGAAAACCCTTGACCAGCGTACCTTCCAGCGTTTCCGACGCAATCTTCACGCCAAACCAGGACGGAATCTTGTACAAACCGAAACGCAAACCCGATTCCGTCCCCACCAGCCAGCCGATAAAGCCCGCCAGCGCGCACACCAGCACAACCAACGTCAGCAACAGACCCCGCAACCAGCGTCTCTTGCGCTTGGGCGGGGTGGGTTGTGTTTCAGACGACGTAGGCACACTGTTTGGCGTTTTTTGGGTTTCTTGGACTGCTGTTTCGGACATCTTGGCTTTCTTGTATGACTTAACGACTTCTCAGGACTCTGCCGCACCCGACGGAATCGGCTTTTCAGACGACCCCATATCAAGACAGGTCGTCTGAAAAAGGATAATCATATCCCATTGCAGCGAATTGTGCTTGGGAAAGACAGCATTTCAAGTTTCAGACGACCCCATATGCCCGAACGTCATGCCCGAAGCGGTAAAAATGTCAACAAATGCAAAAAGGTCGTCTGAAAAGACAGCGGGAGTTTAGTCCCACATTTTCAGACGACCTCTGCGTATTTCAGCAACCCAACGCAAATCAATGAAAAGAAACGCGCTGGGTTACCTTAAGCTGCGGCTTACCTGCCCGACAATACCGCCGCACCTGCTTTCGCGACGCTTTCGTCTTCATCGACCGAGCCGCCGCTCACGCCGACGCTGCCGACGATAACGCCGTTTTTATCCACCAGCAGCACACCGCCGGGAAAAATCACCAAACCGTCGTTGGTCACCTCAATACCGTAAAGCTCGCCGCCCGGCTGCGAAGCCTTGCCCAAATCGCGGGTGGACATATTGAAATAGCGTGCCGTTTTCGCCTTTTTCTGTGCAATATCAATGCTGCCGATAAACGCATCGTCCATACGCGCAAACGCCTTCAAATTACCGCCCGCGTCCATGACCGCGATATTCATCGGCACCTTGATTTCACGCGCCTTTTTCATCGAAGCCTGTACCACCGCCTGCGCTTGAGCCGTCGTCAAATCGTCCGGTAGCGTTTTGGTCAAACCCGCCGAAAATGCCGGCGCACCCAATGCCAAAGTACACAACAATGTAACTGATTTTATGCCGCGCATAACTGTCTCCTTGTATTGAATCAATGAAAGGTACTGCACTCTTGATTGTATGCCTGTCGGCGGGAACAATAAAGGTCGTCTGAAAACCATAAGATAAGTTTTCAGACGACCTCGGATGGGTTTCGGTTTGGTAGTTTCAGCAGCAACTGTATTTTTGACCCCGTCGGGCAAAAATACCAAAACTCAAATCAAGCCGTTCGGATACCGTTTTCGGCAAAGTAATCATTCAATATCGTCAGTAGTCGGTATACATTGTAGCGTGGGCTTTGCCCACGATAATGAATGTTGGGTAAAAGAGGTCATCTGAAATTTTGAGTTTGATTCGTGGGCAAAGCCCACGCTACGGGTTTCTATTCTCTCTTGCTACGGTTTTTGCCGTAGGTCAGATTCTCGAATCCGACGGCTATTTGAGATGGCAGCGGCTGTTGTCGGATACAAGCCTCCAACTTGCGGCCGGCTACGGTTTGCCCAGCATTATTTGCAACGCATCAGCGTACGCGTCCGCCAAACTTTTTTGCCTGAACCGTCCGTTGAAAAATCACGGAATCTTTGCGTCAGCACGCCTCGGTTTAACGAAAACTCAAAATTATCGTTATAAATCTGCGTACCTTGCTCCGGTTCCTTTTCCCGAACGCGTGCCGTACCTGCGATTTTATCGGGCGAATAAATTCGATAATTCAGTTTCGTATATTTCGCACCCCATTCCCAACCGGTTAATTCAATTGATTTTTTACCTATTTCAATATAAAAGCCGCTATCTTCCGACACATCGACATTATCTATAGCAGCATTTTCATCATAACCCATGGCACATAAAGCCCTTATATGTTTGGGCGATACCTTCCCTTCATAATGCCCGGCCCATTTGCCTTGAAACGCTTGCGGAATATCTTGGGCAGCGGCTTGGAATCCAAGAAGGAGCAAACCGGCGGTCAGAACAGATTTTAAAGTGAGTGACATTATATTATTTTATAGTGGATTAAATTTAAATCAGGACAAGGCGACGAAGCCGCAGACAGTACAGATAGTACGGCAAGGCGAGGCAACGCCGTACTGGTTTAAAGTTAATCCACTATACCTTTCAAGAAAAAGTGGTTAAACCAATATGAATAATACAGGAAACGGAAAGAATATAAAAAGGTCGTCTGAAAACCATAAGACAGGTTTTCAGATGACCTCAGATGGGCTTTGGGTTTCAAACACCGTATGCCTACGGTTTCAGCAGGTCGGATTCGCCAATCCGAAACTTACCCTTACCCCTGCTGCTGGATGATATGCACATCGCGCTGCGGGAAAGGAATATTGATATTGGCGGCACGCAGGTTTTCCACTACCTGCTCGTTCAGTCCGAAACGGAACGCGCCCAAATCGGCTTCGTTCGTCCACGCCCAAAGCGTGATTTCGATGGCACTGTCGGCCAAGTTGGTAATATATGTTACTGCCTCTTTGCCTTGGGTCTGTACGCACAAAGGATGCTCGGTGGCGGCTTTCAAAACGGCGGCTTTGGCGGCCTTCAAATCACAGGCGTAATCCACGCCGACCACTACCTGCACGCGGCACAACGGCATGGAAGAACGGTTGACGATACTGTTGCTCATGACGACGCTGTTGGGCAGGATGACTTCTTCGTTATCCGGCGTACTCAGCGCGGTCTGCACCATTTTAATTTCGCTAACAAAGCCTTCGAAGCCGTTGACTTTGATGTAGTCGCCGACTTTAAACGGACGGAACAGGATAATCAGCGCGCCGGCGGCAAAGTTCGACAGTTGATCTTTCAGCGACAAAGCCACCGCCAAGCCCGCACCGCCGATTAAGGCGGTAACCGACGTGGTCGGGATGCCCAGTTTGCCCAGCGCGGCAATGATGATCAGGATTAACAGACCGATATTGGCTACATTGCCCAGAAAGCTTACCAGCGTCCTGTCCACTTTGGCGCGGGTCAGCGCGGCTTTCATCAAAATAACGAGGCGGGAAGCTATCCATTTACCAATAAGGAAAATCGCCAGCGCGGCAACGAGGTTGGTACCGAATGCCATGCCGGTTTCAGCAAGACGTTCCCAGCCCGCGAATGAAGAGAGGTTTTCAAGATCGAAATTCATGATTTTTATTTCTGGTCAGAGGATGATTGGAAATTTGGATATTATTCGGTTTGCAGCAAGCCTGTCTATTTTTTCAGACGACCTTAAAACCGCGTACCTGAGTCGTATTGAATCCATAAAGGGGACCGCGCCCGTGATTGTATGCCTGTCGGCGGGAAGAATAAAGGTCGTTTGAAAAAACTCTGTAACGGGTTTTCAGACGACCTTGGATGGGTTTTGGGGTTCAACAACCGCGTGCGTGCGTACCGCACACACCCTACACCCGATGCCCAGTTTCAGTAGGTCAGATTCTTGAATCTGACGGCTTTTGAGATAGCAGGCTTTTGTCGGATACAAGTATCCGACCTACGGCTGGCTATGATATTCATTCATTTTCAAATTTATCAAAATAATTTTTTAAATCTTCAAATAAGATATCTTTATTCATATCGAATTTAATAAACTTGATAAATTCAATAGGTACATTAGCCATAGAACTAATCCTTTTTAGTTCATCCAATAAAATTTCTCTGTTCGATATAATTAAAAATCTTACAGTTTTTCCTTGGTATCTATATACACTTGAGAAAATCTTGCTAATTTGTTCAATTTCTCGTTCGGATAAATAATCGTGCTGAAATAATTTAGCTTCAATAATAACAGTTTGAATACTTTCACTATGTTCTACATCTACTATAAAGTCGCAATTAAATCTATTTTTCCCTATTACTACACCAGTATTTTGGGTAAAGAAATACCCCAAGTTATGAAGTACAGAGGCAATATCTTCTTCATATTGAGTATATGGACTAACCTTGATCATCCTGTTTACTGCGGCGGTTGCAACTTTATCTAATGTGGAATCTTTGAGAACTTCTCCTTCATTTTCTAAAACTTGACGAAGTTCATTTTTTAAAGCCTCAACATTAAATTTAACACCGTATATTTCAGAAATCTTAAAGTCTATAATGACCTTTTTTATCTCAGGTAAAAATGCTATTAAACTGACTAAAATAAACCCTACTAGGAATCCAAAGTTATAATTTTTAAATATCGAGCATAGAATTAATAAAAATAATGATAAAAATCCAAAAAAATTACGATATTTATATGTTGTACATAAGATTATCTGACTGAATTTCCTTTTTTTCATTAAATTAACTCCTTTCCTCTTAAGAAATGTTCGCAGTTTTACGTAAAAATAGATATATGTAATCTAATACTTGGCATCTCAATGCGCCTCTTCCCAATTCATTCCCACGCCCACTTCTGCCACCAGCGGCACTTTCAACATCCCATCATCCACTTTCGCCATAATCTGCGGTAGTTTCTCTTTCACCAAATCCAGTTCGGCTTCGGGTACTTCCAACACCAGTTCGTCATGCACCTGCATAATCAGTTTGCTTTGTAAGAGGTCGTCTGAAAGCCAGCGGGACACGTCTATCATGGCGCGTTTGATGAGGTCGGAGGCGGTGCCTTGCATGGGGGCGTTGATGGCGGCGCGTTCGGCTCCGGCGCGGGCGTTGGCGTTTTTGTTGCGGATGTCGGGCAGGTAGAGGCGGCGGCCGAACAGGGTTTCGACGAAGCCTTGGGCGGCGGCTTGTTCTTTGGTACGCTGCATGTATTCGGCAACGCCGGGGTAGCGGGCGAAGTAGCGGTCGATGAAGGTTTTGGCGGACAGGTTGTCTATGTCCAGCGATTTGGCGAGGCCGTATTGGCCCATGCCGTAAATGAGGCCGAAGTTGATGGTTTTGGCGTAGCGGCGTTGTTCGGACGAGACGTTTTCGGGGGCGATGCCGAATACTTCGGCGGCGGTGCGGCGGTGTACGTCTTCGCCGTTTTGGAACGCGGCGATGAGGGTTTTGTCGCCGGAGAGGTGCGCCATGATGCGCAGCTCGATTTGGGAGTAATCGGCGGAAACGATGACGCTGCCTTGCGGTGCGGTGAAGGCGCGGCGCACGCGGCGGCCTTCGGCGGTGCGGATGGGGATGTTTTGCAGGTTGGGGTTGTTGCTGGCGAGGCGGCCGGTAATGGCGACGGCTTGGGCGTAGGTGGTATGCACGCGGTCGTCTTTGGGGGAAATCATTTCGGGCAGTTTGTCGGTGTAGGTGGATTTGAGTTTCGCCAGGCTGCGGTTTTGCAGGATGATTTTGGGCAGGGGGTAGTCGCGGGCGAGCTGTTCGAGCACGGCTTCGTTGGTGGAAATGCCGCCTTTGGCGGTTTTTTTCAGGCCTTTGGTGGGGATGCCCATTTTGTCGAACAGGATTTCTTGAAGCTGTTTGGGCGAATTGAGGTTGAACGGCTGGCCTGCGGCGGCGTAGGCTTCTTGTTCGAGCTTCATCAGCTCGGCGCCGAGCTCTGCGCTTTGGCGGGCGAGTTCGGTACGGTCGATTTGCACGCCGTTGCGTTCCATTTCAAACAATACTTGCGCGACGGGAAGCTCCATTTTTTCATACATTTCAAGCTGTTTGGCGTCCATTTGCGCGCGCAGGTGCGCTTCGAGGCGCAGGGCGAAATCGGCGTCTTGGGCGGCGTATTCGGTCGCCTGCTCGATGGCAACGTCGGCAAAACCGATTTGCTTCGCGCCTTTGCCGCACAGCGATTCGTAGGTAATGGTTTCCAAGCCGAGCCAGCGTTCGGACAATTCGTCCAAGCCGTGTCCGAGATGGCTCTCGATGATGTAGGAAGCGAGCATGGCATCGCCGGCAATGCCGTTCAGGGCGATGCCGTAGTTGGCGAAAACGTGTTGGTCGTATTTGAGGTTTTGCCCGATTTTTTTCAGGGCGGGGTTTTCCAAATGCGGTTTCAGACGACCTAATACGTATTGTAAATCAAGCTGTTCGGGCGCAGCAGTCAGGCTGTGTCCTACGGGGATGTAAACCGCTTCGCCTGCTTGGAATGCGATGCTGATGCCGACCAACGAGGCGTTCATCGCGTCTAGGGACGTGGTTTCCGTATCAATAGCAACAGGTCTTGGGATTGCATTTTTTGCTATTCTCTTTTTTCTTTTGGTAGAAAGAAAACTATCTTTAAAAGACGTTCTAGCATTTTTTCGCTTTCTCAGACTCGTTAAATGAATTGGATTACGTCCCCCTTTGTGCCGTGCTGCACTTGAAAGCATATTCAGTAGCTTGTTTAGACTTTTATGTGTCGTAATTACACGATAATGTATTGGCACATTAGGAGCAGTAATTTTTTCTTCTACAGATGGCATTTCTGCAAACAGCGCCGCCTGTTCGCCTATCGTATCGCTGCCGAACAAATCGCCGTCCGCCGCTTCGTGCATACGGCTCTCCGCTTCTTTCAGCCAAGTGCGGAAGCCCCAGCGTTTGAAATCGACCGCAAGCTGTGACCATTTCGGCGAAGTGCGGCGCAGGCTTTCGAGGCCGTCTGAAAGCTCGGCGTGCAAGTCCACATCGGTTTTAATCGTCACCAAATCATACGACAGCGGCAGTTGGGGCAGCGCGGCTTGCAGGTTTTCGCCGACCTTGCCCTTGATTTCCGCAGCGTGTTCCATCACACCAGCCAGCGAGCCGTAGGCTTCCAGCCACTTCACCGCCGTTTTCGGGCCGCATTTTTCCACGCCCGGCACATTGTCCACCTTGTCGCCCATCAGCGCGAGATAATCGCGGATTTGGTCGGGGCGCACGCCGAATTTTTCCTTCACGCCTTCAATGTCCAGCGTTTCGCCGCTCATCGTGTTCACCAGCGTCACGCGCTCGTTCACCAACTGCGCCATGTCCTTATCACCGGTGGATACCACCACGTTCCAACCCGCTTCGCCGGCCATTGCCGCCAGCGTGCCGATAACGTCGTCCGCTTCGACTTGCGGAATCACCAGCACCGGCCAGCCCATCAGCCGCACCAAATCCGGCAAAGCTTCCGCCTGCGGGCGCAAATCGTCCGGCATCGGCGGGCGAGTCGCCTTATAGTCGGGGAACATCTCGTGGCGGAAATTCTTGCCTTTCGCATCAAACACCACCGCGCAATAATCATGCACATAATCCGCCCGCAGCCGGCGCAGCATGTTCAACACGCCATAAAGCGCACCCGTAGGCGCACCGTCAGGCGCGGACAACTGCGCCATCGCGTGATAAGCGCGGTAGAGATAAGAAGAGCCGTCAACGAGGAGGAGAGTGGGTTTGGACATGGTGAACCTGCTTGAAATAAGTGAAAAATAGATGGATGGATTATAAAGGAAAAGCTCGGTTCTCCCCATGTATCCGCAAACGTGTTTCAGCGCATTTTAGGGTTTACAAAAATAAACCATTTCAAATATTGCGCCTTGTCATTTCATCTTGTATATTTGCATACAAATGAATACAAACCAAATCAAATGAATATGAATGCGACAAACCGTATCCCCGTCAGCGTGCGAATTACTCAGGAAGACGCTGATTTTATTGCTGAATTAAAAATCGAAGGCGCGAATACGCCGTCTGAAAAAATCCGCGAGCTGCTCAAGCAGGCGCGTTTGGCGCATACGCAGACGCGCGATTACGGTTCCGCGCTGACGGCGCAGGAGCAGTTTTTCCAAGCGGCGAAACATGACGTGCTGCACGCGGAAAAGCAGGCGGGGGCGCATTCGCATATCGTCGCGCGCTTGTTTGAGCAGCTGCCCGACTTAGGCGCGACGCTCGCCGCCGACCTGCCCGAAGAAGCCGACCTCGACGATTTGAAAAAATACGAACGCGAACTGATGTGGCGCATCGTCCGCCTCACCGACAGCATCTTGCAGCTCGCCGTAACCGGCAAAGGCGCGGCATACGACGATACCGTGCTGCAACAGCTTGAAAACACTTTGAAACTGGCGAAGATTGTGCAGCAGGCGGGCGAGGTTTGAGGTCTATCCTGCCCCCACTTAAATCAAACACATTTTTTGAAAGGAAAATCCAAATGAGCGAAACCCTATCCCGCAGAGTGGGCCGTCTGGTGAGCGGCGGTTTTCATGCCCTGATTGATGCGGCGGAAAACCTTGCGCCTGAGGCGGCAATGAACGAGAGCATCCGCGAAATCGAGCGGGCGGTGGACGAAGTGCGTGCCGAGTTGGGCAAAGTGTTGGCGCAGAAACACCTTGCCGCCAAGAAAATGGCGGATGAGAGCAACCGCCACGAAGCCATCGATGCCAACCTGCAAGCCGCCGTAGCGGCGGGGCGCGACGATCTTGCCGAGGCTGGTATCGCCGAACAAATGGACATCGAAGCGCGTCTGCCTGTTTTGGAAAACACCATTGCCGACTGTGCCGCGCAGGAAAAAGAACTTGAGGGCTTTATCGCTGCCTTGCAGGCGAAAAAACGCGAGATGCAGCAGCAGTTGCAAGACTGGCGCGCCGCGCAGCAAAGCACGGACGCAGGCAAAGCGGCAGGCAGTAGCGACCTCAACCGCATCGCCCGTGATGCCGAAAAAAGCGGCAACGCTTTTGACCGCGTGATGGGTCGTCAGAACGCGGTACACAGCAGCACTGATGCGGCGCAGTTGGCAAAATTGAAGGAATTGGAAGACTTAAGCCGCAACAACCGTATTGCCGAACGGTTGGCGGCGTTGAAGGCGGGGAAATAAGTTTTCAGACGACCTTCTTTATCAGAAAGGGCCGTCTGAAAAGAAAAACGCCGCGCGGAGTTTGCCCTTGCGGCGTGTGGCGGAACAGATTAATCGGATTAATAGTCGATGCGTTCGCTGATAATCCGCAAATCCGGCCATGAGAAGACGATGTCGTATTCGCGGCCGTTTCTGAAGGCTTCAGCTTTCAGTACGGGGCGACCGCGGCGGTCGTCGGCTTCGATTTCATGGACACGGTAGCCGCGTCGTTCGAGTATCCGCATGACTTGCGCGCGTTTTTGTTCGAAAGACGGATCGCTGTAAATTTGGTGTTCGATGTAGTCGTCATCGTAATACTTGCCGTCGCGGTAACGGTAGTCGTCATAACGATCGTAATCACGCTCATAGCGGTCATAATAGTAGTCGTCGTAATAATCATCGGGGTAAGGGGCGGCGCAGGCGGCCAGTGCGATACTGCTCAGGAGTAATGCCGGTAATAGTTTTTTCATGTCGTATCCTTTCGGGACGTGGGGTAAGTAAAGAATGTTCGGGCGCGGTTATAAATCAACGCGTTCTTCGATAATGTTCAAATCGGGATAAGTCATCACGATTTTGTATTCCAAGCTGCCTTTGTAGGCCTCAAACTCCAAAACGGGTCTCGCCCAATACAGGTCGGTGTCGGAATCGTGCACCTCGTAGCCTCTGCCTTGCAGGATGGACACGGCGCGGTTGTGGTGTCGGGCAAAAGACGGGTCGGTTTCCATACGGTATTGGGCGTAGTCTTCGTAAAGGTCGAAACCTTCTGCTGCAAGAAAAATGGCGCAAATGACGGCGGCAGGAAGCAGCAGTTTTTTCAAAAGCGGTTTGAACGATTCTATATATTGCGACTGCGGATATTTCATTTCGTTCCCTTTGCGTCTGTTGTCGGTATAGACATTTAAACACGCAGGACTTAGGGAAAAGTTAGGAGCGTTTTCAGACGACCTTTCTTGACGGACGGTACGCACAGGCCGTCTGAAAACGGATAGGGATAATCCCATGATTTTTGCTGTTTTGATTGTCTTGATAACCGCCGCAGTGCTTTATGTCCTGCTGTTTGAGGATTGGGGTGAATTCCTTGAATGCGTAAAATTCTGTTTCACCCCCGAAATCATCAGCGCGCTGCGGGGGAAATATTGGGAAGACGTATGGGCGGAAACCAAAATCCTGCTGTGGCTGAGCATCAGTTTGGCGGCGGGCGCATCGGCTTATGCCTGGCTCAACTAGAGTCGGCGTTTCAAGGCGGATACCGTCTTTATTGCCGCGAACAGTAAATAATTGAAAGGAATGTCAAAATGAGCAAAAAACACACCTACCGCACTGCGACAACATGGACGGGCAATCTCGGCGAAGGCACTTCGTCCTACACCGCTTATTTGCGCAACTTTACCGTTTTCGCCGAGGGCAAGCCCGACCTGCACGGTTCCGCCGACCCGGCCTTCCGCGGCGATGCGGGCCGCTGGAACCCGGAAGAAATGCTGTTGGCCGCCGTTTCTGCCTGCCACAAACTATGGTACCTGCACTTGTGTGCCGACGCGGGCATCTGCGTTACCGTCTACACCGATCATGCCGAAGCGGTGATGGACGAAGGCGGTGGCGGGAACGCGGGGCATTTCGTCTCCGCCGTGTTGAAGCCGCGCGTTACCATCGCCGCAGGAAGCGACCGCGCCAAGGCTTTAGAACTGCATCACGAAGCGCACCGCCTGTGTTTCATCGCCAATTCGGTCAACTTTCCGATTGAATGCCGCGCCGAGATTGAAAGCGGAGAGGCCGTCTGAAAACCGAATGTCTGTTTGGGATGCACGGATAGGTCAAATTCAAATAAGGTATACCTACATGCCGTCATTCCCGCGCAGGCGGGAATCCAGAAGTTTGAGATTACGGCAATCTTCAAATAATACTTCTGAAGAATCGAGGTCTGGATTCCCGCCTGCGCGGGAATGACGGCAGTCAAACATTCAAATTTTCGCAAGCAGTCTACTTAAGATCGTCTGAAAGTTGACAGAACAAGGAACGGAATATGTGGAATTTAATCAACGCCCCCGAAACAGAAATCTTCGGCATCGCCATCGCGCTGATGGTTTTGCTCGGCGTGTTGGAAGTCATCTCCATGCTGGCGGGCGGCATCAGCGACTGGCTGGACAACCTGCTGCCCGACAGCCTGACCGAAACCGCGCACGCCGAAGTCGGGCTGGACGCTGCGGACGCGGGCGTGTTCGTCAGGTTTCTGAGCTGGCTGTATGTCGGGCGCGTGCCGGTGTTGATGCTGATGGTGGTGTTCCTTGCCGTGTACGGACTGACGGGCTATCTCTTTCAGACGACCTTTGCCTCCGTGTTCGGCAGCTATCTGAACGGATGGCTGGCGGCAGTCGCCGTGTGGTTCCTTTCGCTGCCGCTGGTGCGCCTGACGGCGGGCGGCCTGTACAAAATCATGCCCAAAGACGAAACCACCGCCGTTTCGCAGGAAAGCCTAATCGGACGCATCGGCACGGTGGTGCTGGGCGAAGCGCGGGCAGGCAGCGCGGCGCAGGTGCGGGTGAAGGATGTGTATGGTCAACAGCATTATGTAATGGCAGAACCGGATTCCGACGAAGTGTTGAAACAGGGCGACGCAGTGTTGCTGGTGTCGCTGGAGGGAAATACGTTTAAGGCAATTTTGAACCCGAGCGGGAGCTTGGTGGATTGAGGTCGTCTGAAACTGCAAATTTTTCAGTAGTCCTACTTATCTGTATTAAATAATTAAGCGTTAGAAATTTTGATTATATTTAAAAATTATTTAAAGGATTTTTTATGTCTTGGAAGGAATGGCTTTATATTGGTTCTGCAATTGCAACGATAGGTGGTGTATTCCCATTAATTAAAACTTTTATTTTTAATACTTATTGGAAGAAGACTTCTAGAAGAAAAGCAGAATATGAGCAGACAAAAGATTTAATCAATGAAATAGAAGAAACAGAAAAATGTAATAGAAAATTTCATCCATATTTGCTTGAGAAAAGCTATGCAGCCATTTCAGGAAAAGATAATTTAAATGCCGATGAAATTATTTTTTGCCTAAAAAATAGGAATCCAAGTGAGATGATCTTCCATTATTTGCTGGGGAAGAAATTTCTTCAATATTCTTATTTGGAAGAAAAAATGTTTTTTAGGGATAAATATGATACCAATGCTAAACGCAAGAAAAAGGATTGGAAATATAAAGCATTATATGTCTTTTGGTCTGTGCTTTTCATTATCTCTATTTTCCCACTCCAAGAAATGATAATAGCGAAAAAAGGATTAGGTATTATTATCTTATGCAGTATAGCTATTGTAGTATTTCTGCTTAATGCGGTAATAAATGCTGTTGAATCAGGAAGATTGAAGAGTGCTGAAAAAGTAATAAATACACAAGAACTTTAAAAAAATCGCAATTTAGAATATTAAGATTAGTTCGGTAGGTCGGATTCTTGAATCCGACGAACCGCTCCGCTTCAGCCGTATTGCACCTAACCGAAATTGTCGGATTCAAGAATCCGACCTACCTTTAAAACCGTTATTTTTAACTTTTCAGACGACCCCAAATTCCAAAAAACCGTCTGAACCGACACCTCTCAAGTAGTCCGTAGCGTGGGCTTCGCCCACGGAGCAAACATCTCGGATGATCGTTTGATTCAAACGACAGTAGGTTGCGGGCAAAGCCCACGCTACGGTTTGCTCACTTAGCAAATCGGTGGAAACTGGAAGAAAAGCTTTCTAGGGAAACGAATAAACCCTATTGAAGATTTTTGATTTCGAAAGGAAAGAATGATACACAAATTTTTTGTGAAAGTTTCAACTAATAAAAATGAAATTAAGATTTTGAAAGTTATACGAGCTTTTAATCAAGAACCGATTATTGAAATTCAAAGAAGACTTAAAAATAAAGAAAAGATTCTTGAAACCTTATATTTAGATCTGGAAAAGCTAAGAGAATTCAGGAAAGTACTAAGAAGCATTATAAATCTGGGTGGTGAAATTCATTTATTCCTTGATAGTGAGGACGATGAGGTTAGTCTAAATTTTCTGGATAACATAATTGCTTCTCAGGAAGATACAAAGAATTATATAGAGGAAGAAGACGCCTTCTTACATGATGAGGATGAATAAAAGAATCACAACTTTATAAGTCCTGCTGCGAATTTGCTCGCTAAAAATTTTATAAAACTAACAAAAAACACCGTTATGGTCGTTATTTTAAGCTTGGTAGCAACTGTATTTTTCACCCCGTCGGGCAAAAATACCAAAACTCAAATCAAGC